>CAFBMX010000002.1_pt1 | contig 259720 bp, 279 predicted proteins | sample 7269091 | NCBI WGS metagenome assembly CAFBMX01 (sample SAMEA6814077, study PRJEB35770) | freshwater metagenome | biome: Freshwater; feature: Freshwater reservoir; material: water | place: Czech Republic | collected 2017-05-23 | depth 30m m | reverse complement strand
GGTCGAGCAGGTCGCCCTGGTGGAGCGTGACGCTCCCGCGCAGGTGCTCGATCCGCTCGAAGGTCTCGGTCGAGGAGCGGCGCACCATGCCGTGCACCTCGTACCCCTTCTCGAGCAGCAGGTCGGCGAGGTGGGAGCCGTCCTGGCCGGTGATTCCGGTGATGAGGGCGCGCTTGGGCATCGTGGGAGGAGGCTAGTGGGCTGGGTCAGCGCTTGATGCCGATGCGGCCGGTGTAGTCGATGCGCACGAGCAGTGGCGCATCCAACCTTCCGGCGAAAAATTCGTCGACGGCCTCGCGTGCGCCTTCCCAGTGCCCGTAGTCGTCGATGATCAGGACTCCGCCGGGGCTCAGACGGTCCCAGAGATGCTCGAGTTCGTGGCGGGTCGATTCGTACCAGTCGGTGTCGAGCCGCAGGAGCGCGATCGCGTCGGGGACCTGATCGGGAATCGTCTGCTCGACCGGCCCTTGGACGTACTGCAGGCGGTCGGCGGGGAACCCGGTGCTGGCCATGTTGGCCTGGACGTCCTCGAGCGAGGCAACGCACAGGATGGGGTCGTCACCCGAGACGATTCGATCCCACTCGTCGGCAACACGAAGCCCGCCGATTCCGATGTCTCGGCCGGTCGGCTCAGTCATCCCTTCGAAGGTGTCGTAGAGCCACAGGCGCCGCTCCGTGTCGCCAGACGCCAACAGGGTGGACGCTGCCAGCATCGAGCTCCCGCCGCGCCAGACGCCGCATTCGACGATGTCACCGGGGGTGCCATCCGCGCAGACGCGCCGTGTTGCCTGCCAGAGCGCGTACATCCGCTCGACCGACGTCATCGTGTATGGAGCGCAACGCGTGTAGTCCTCAGCGAAGGCCGGCTCGATGTCAGGGTGGGTGAGGCCGACGTTCTCGGGCCGCGGGAGCAGCCTGATGTCGTAGCCCGCGCGGGCGAACAGCGACCGGATGGTGCCCTTGATCACAGGCGTAGCCTAGGACGCTTCCCACGGGAACCTGCCCACCTCCGCGCCGGCGTCTACGCTTATTCGCGATGGACGAGCCTCTGGACGCCCCTGCGCGCCGGCCGATCACCGGCGGCGCGGTGATGGGGGCGGCGAGCCGCATCGCGGTCGCGGTCACTGGGGCAGCCGCGTCGATCGCGGTCGCCCGCATCCTGGGCAGGGAGGGCACCGGCGCCTACACGATTGCCCTGACCTCGGTCCTCGTGCTGACGGTCTTCACGACCTTCGGCGCCGAGCGCGGCATCGCCTACTACGTCAGCTCCGGTCGCTGGGCGGCACGCTCGGCGCTGCGGCGGGCTCTCGGCCTCGCGCTCCTGAGCGGCGTCGCGGGCGCCGGGCTCGGGGTGGCGCTGCGGATCGCCTTCCCCTCGGCATTCGGGGGTCTCAGCGTGGGGATGTCGCTCGTCGTGATGGCGGCGCTGCCGTTCTCGCTGGCGATGCTCTACGCGACGCTGATCGCCGTCGCGGTCGACGCCTACGAGGCGTTCGTCATCCCGCCGGCGCTGCAGTCCGGCCTCATGTGCGTGCTGGTCGCTGGCCTTGCCGCCGCATTTGATGTCTGGGGCGTCGTCGCGGGCATCACCGCCTCCTACGCGCTCGCGGGCGCCTACACCGTCCATCGTGCGCGGCGCTGGCTGCCGCCGGGCGGTGCCGACGACCCGGGGGACCTGCGCGGAGCGGTGAGCTTCGGCGTGCGGGGCTATGCAGCAAACGCGCTCCAGATGATCAACTACCGACTCGACCTCTTCATCCTCAGTGCGGTCGCCGGCGCGGCGCAGGTCGGGATCTACGCGGTCGCGGTCGCGGTCACGATGGTGATGTGGCTCCTCCCGCCTGCGCTCTCCGACGTCCTCTTCCCGCGTGTTTCAGCGCTCAGCGCGAGTGACCACCCCGACGCCGAGGCGCACCGGTCGATGGTCGAGCGCAAGGCGCTGCGCCACACGGTGCTGATCGTCCTCGCCACAGCGATCGCGGTGGCCATCGCGCTCGTCCTGCTCGTCGTCCCGGTCTACGGCGAGGCGTTCCGGCCGGCGATCGAGCTCGGGCTGATCTTGCTGCCGGGCGCGGCGATCTACGGCCTCGCCGGGCCGATGTCCGCGATCGTCGTGGGTCGGGGACACCCCGAGTACCCGCTCTACGTGGTGCTGGTCAGTACCCCGGTGACCCTGCTGCTCTACGTGCTGCTGATCCGCGCACACGGCGCCACCGGGGCGGCGATCGCGTCGAGCGTGTCGTACGCGCTGACGACCGTGGGGATGGTGATCGCCCTGCGTGTGGTGACCGGCCGCGGTTCGCTGCGGGCGATGGTCCCGACGCGTGCCGAGCTCGCCGATTACCGGTGCCTCCCCGCGGCGCTGAGGGCCTGGCGCGCCCGCGCCTGAGCTAGCGCTGGCGGCGGATTTCGCGGGCGAGCGCGCGGTCGCCGCGCCGGGCGGCGGTCCGGGCGATGACCTCGCGTCGCAGCGGCCGCGTGAGCGGATTGCCGAGCCACCGAAGGCGTCGGCGGGCGCCCGGCGCAAGGCTGGGGGTCGCATCGGACGCCCCGGGTCGGATGAACGCGAAGGCCTGGTACTGACGGGGCTCGGAGATCGAGAAGGTGCAGTACTGCACCGGCTCGAGTCCGTGCTCCGAGGCTGCCGCCATGACGTCCGCGGGCTCGACGACCTCGTCAACGATCTGCAGCAGCTCCGGGTGCTCGGCCCGCAGCCACCGGGTGTGGAACGGGTGCGGGGAGCTGAGGAAGGCCAGTCCGCCTGGTGCGACGAGGTCGAAGGCCCGAGCGAGGAAGCCGGAGCGGTCGTCCTGCGGGATGTGCTCGATGACGTCGAAGAGGGTGACCACGTCGAACGGCCAAGCGGGGTCGATCTCATCCACCGTCGCCACCCTGAAGCTGCCGGTCGGGATCATCCGGCTGGCGATAGCGATGGCCGGCGCGCTGAAGTCGATGCCGGTGACGTCTCCGAACCTCGTGAGGAACGATGACATCACCCCCGAGCCGCACCCGATGTCGAGGATCCGGCCGGGCGCACGCTCCCGCATCGACCAGGTGAAAAGCTCCTGCAGTTGGACGTGGCGCGCGTTCAAGAACGCCCAATCCCGAAGGCCTGTCTCAGCCGAGAATCGTTGCTAGTAGGAGGCTGGATCGATCTCTCCCGCTTGTGCTGCGAAGCGGTTCATGGGCCGGAGTCTAACGGCGGACCCGGTGCTAGCCTCGCCACGAATGAGCGCCGGACCGAACCGACCGCGGGTGCTCGTGCTGACGCCGTGGTATCCCGACGATGCGTTCCCGGAGGAGGGTCCACTGAGCGAGCTGCGCATCAGCGGCGGGTTCGTCGGCCAGCATGCCCGTTCGATCCTCCACCACGCCGATCCGGTGCTCGTCCACCTCGAGCCCTGGCCGCGGGTCGGGCCGAGGGCGTTCCGCATCCACGACGAGGGAGTCGTCGACGGGCTCCGGACGATCCGCGTGCGCTACCGGTCTACGCGAATCCCCGGTCTCGCCTCGGCCGCCCAGTTGCTCGGGCTCCTCAGGGTCCTCGCGCGGCTGCGGTCCGAGGGCTGGCGTCCCGACATCCTCCATCCGCACGTGTTCTCGGCCGGCGCCTTCGCGGGGTTGCTCGGTCGCCTGCTGCGGGTGCCCACCGTCCTGACCGAGCACTTCACTCGCCTGCGCGACGCCGAGGTGGATGCGCGCACGCTGCGGGTCGCCGCGTGGGTGCTGCGGACCATGACCCTGGTGACCCCGACGAGTCGGGAGCTCGAGATGCAGCTGCTGAGGATCGAGCCGCGGATGCGCTCGCGGGTGATCGACAACCCGGTCGACGTCAGCGCCTTCCACCCAGCACGCGAGGCGCCGCGGGATTCCGGTTCGCCACCGCGTCTGATCGCCGCGGGTCGGCTCGTCGAGGTGAAGGGCATCCAGTTCCTCCTCCCGGCGCTGCGGCTCCTGCGTGACGCCGGCGTCGACGTCTCCCTGACCATCGTGGGCGACGGTCCGAAGCGCGCCGAGCTCGAACGGCAGTGCGAGGACCTCGGTCTCAGCGACCGCGTCGTCTTCCATGGCGTGGCGACGCATGCGCAGGTCGCGATCCTGATGCGGGAGTCCGACGCCTTCGTGCTGCCGAGCACGAACGAGAACCTGCCGAACGTCGTGATCGAGGCGCTCGCCTCGGGGCTGCCGGTGATCGGCTCACGGGTCGCCGGGGTCCCGGAGATGCTCGATGCCGCGAACGGGATCCTCGTCGAGCCGGCCGATGTCGAGGGGCTAGCCGCTGCGCTCGAGGACATCGTCCGCCATCGCGATCGGTTCGATCGCGAGGCGATCGCTGCCCGGGCCGTGGAGCGGTACTCGTTCGCGGCGGTCGGGCGCGAGTGGCGTGAGATATACGACGAGATCACGAGCGCGCGCTGATCGCCCGCTCGATCACGGTCTCGTACCGAGTGATCAGCTCAGGCCAGAGGTGACTCAAGGCCGCCGCTGGCGGCGGCTGGGGGACGCCGCCGTCAAGCATCCGCGTCAGCGCCGCGCGCAGCGCGCTCGGATCATCCTTGGGTATCGCAAGCCCTGCCTGCTGCGCGCGGACGATGTCGGCCGCCGCGCCGCGGTCGCCGAGGACGAGGATCGGCCGTCCGGCCGCCAGGTACTCGAAGAGCTTCCCGGGAGCCTCCTGGCAGAAGGTGACGATCAGGAGCCCGTCGGCGGCCCGCTGGAGCGCGAGGGATGCCGGCCGGTCGAGGAACCCGAGCAGCCGGATGAACCCCGCGAACCGCGGTTCGGCGAAGAGCGCGGCCTCGGCGCCCGTCAGCGGCCCGGCGAGCAGGATCTCGATCCGCTCCTCGGCCCCGAGGGCGACGACGGCGTCGAGGACGGGGCGCAGCGAGCGCGACATCCCGCCGAGGCTCCCAGTGTGCACGAGGGTCAGGCGGTCGGGGCGCACCGGTGCCGCCGCGACGAGGCTCCCGTCCGGTGCGTCATCCGGGTCGAACGCGTTCGTGATCACCGTGGCGTCGATGCCGAGGCGCGTATGCAGGTCGGCGGCGATCTGCTCGGTGACGCCGACCACCGCGTCGGCCCGTCGCAGGACGCGGCGCTCCATGCGCGCATCGATCCGGCGCTGGGGGCTCAGCGGCCACTCGGGCCGAGGCGGGTCGAACCGCCATCCGTCGCGGAGGTCGGCGACCCACGGCACGCCGCGTCGTGACAGGGCCAGGCCGACGAGATGTGCAGACTCGACCGGGGAGGTCGAGACGACGATGTCGGGGCGCCATCCGTCGCGCATCTGCCGCCGGGCGGCCCTGGCTGCGCCCGGCGCCCAGGTCAGGAGCTGGACGTCCGGTACGACGATGCGGCCCCAGATGGAAGGTTGGTCCGCGAGCGGCGCATCCGAGCGGCCCATCTGCGCTTCGAAGTTCCCGTGCTCGCTCCGCCAGTTGAGTCGCGTTGCGAGCAGATCCCCTGTGCGAATGACCGGCCAGGCATCGGTGGTCTCATCGCCGGAGTGGGCGGAGGTGATGACCCGCACCTCGTGCCCGCGCGCCGCCAGCCACTTCGCGAGCGCGAACGGCCGCCGCGCTCCGACGCTCTTGAGGGGCGGGTAGAAGTAGGCCGCCAGCAGGATCCTGCGCTGCGTGCCGGGCTGCGTCACGGTGCGTCGACCGCGGCCTTGGTGGCGCTGGCGCAGTACCCGAGCGGGAGGCGATCGCCGCCCCAGCCGCGGTCGAGGCGCCCGAGCGGTGGGCCGATTGCCTGCACGGCTCGCGCGAGGATCCGCCGCGGTAGTCGCAGCGCCCTCGGGCCGTCGGGGGACGGCGTGTAGAACCGCAGCACCTGCCCGAGCGCCGAGAGGTACCCGGTCAGCGGACGCACCTCGACATCCGTGAAGCCGGCATCGGCCAAGAGGCGCTCGAGTCCGTGGCGTGTGTAGCGGAAGAAGTCGTACGGCTCCTCGTGGAGCGCGTAGACGAACGGCACGGTGAGGTGGAGCCGTCCGCCGCCGGCAAGCGCGCGGTGGAGCTCTCGCAGCGCCGCGGCGGGGTCCGCCACGTGCTCGAGGACCTCGGACAGCACGATTACGTCGAAGGACCCGTCCGCGACCGGCAGCGCGTCAATCGGAGCGACGATGTCCACCGCGCGCGCCCCGGGATGCGGCGAGTTCGCCCAGTCGGAGGTCGTGTACCGGCAGTGCGCGAAGAGCTCGCGGTAGGGCGCATTCCCGGCGCCGGCGTCGAGGACTCGGCTGCCCTCGGGCAGCTGCCGGGCGCAGTCGGCGATGAAGGCCGCGATCCGCGGGCGAATTAGCGGATTGCCGGCGATGAACGCGGTGAGTCCATCCGAGTACGTGCCACCCATCGCGGTCAGGCTATCGGCTCAGGCCGCGCGCCGCAGCCGGAACGCCTCGCGCAGGCCGATCGAGTGATCCACTCCCTCGGCCGGGATGCGCGCCCCTACCGGCCCGCGCGAGCGCAGGCCCGCGCTGCGACCTCGCACAGCCGCGAGGTCGCGCGCGAGGACGGCGTCTCCCGCGCAGGCGAGCAGTTCGCTCACCACCGTCCGCGCAGCAGCGCGTGAGCGCAGCAGCCCGTACTTGCGGATCAGGTGGCCGCGCGCGAATCCGGCCCAGCGGCGCTGCTGGGCCGAGCGGCGGACGACGGTTGCGGATCCGTGATGGACCGCCCGCGCATCGGTGACGGCCGTTGCTCCCCATCCGGCGGCGCGCAGGCGTAGCGCGATGTCGAGGTCCTCCGAGTACATGAAGATCGCCTCGTCGAGCGGCCCGACCGCGTCGAGCGCCGCGCGGCGGTAGGCGCCGCAGGCGCCGGAGGGGCCGAGCAGCTGCGGCCGGGTCGCGCCCGCGCCCTCGTCCGGGCCGGTCCCCGCAAGCCGGGCGAACCCCGCGAGCGTGCGGTCGCAGCAGATGCCGACCGAGTCAACTCGCCCGTCGGGCCGCAGCAGCAGCGGGGCGCTGCTTCCCAAGCGCGGATCGAGGGCCAGCGGCGCGATCAGCCGCTCAAGGAACTCGGGCGGCGCATCGACATCGTTGTTCAGCAGCACGACGATCCCGCCCGCGCCGGCCCGGATGCCCGCGTTGCAGGCCGCGGCGAACCCGGCGTTCCGCCCCATCTCGACGACCGCCACAGCCGGGAACGCGGCCCGGACGCGCGCGACCGTGTCATCCGGTGAGGCGTTGTCGACGACGATCACGCGGTGCTCGGCCGTCTGCAACGCGAGGTGCCGCAGACAGCTCTCGGTGAGCGTCCAGCCGCCGTACACGGGGATGACGACGTCGATGGCCACGGACACGCCGGGAGCGTACCCCGGCGCTCACGGGCTACGGTTGCGCCGGTCATGCGCGTCGCCCTGAACCTCGTCTTCCTCGTGCCCGGCGAGACCGGCGGCATGGAGACCTACGCGCGCGAGCTTCTGCCGCGGCTCGCCGCCCAGGCGGACCTCGATCTCACCTGCCTCATCAACCGCGAGGCGGCCGATGCGGGGGACGGCCCGTGGATGACCCTGCCGCACGAGGTCGTGCCGGTCCACGCGCGCAGCCGCGCCGCCTGGGTGCGCGGTGAGCAGCTCCATGTCCCGCGGATGGCCCAGGCGCTCGGCGCCGACCTCATCCACTCGTTGGCGAGCACAGCGCCGCTGCACGGCCGCGTGCCGCGGATCACGACGATCCACGACCTCAACTACCTGCTCGTCCCCGAGGCGCACTTCGGGCTGCGCGGCCTGGGGATGCGCGCGCTCGTGCCGGCTGGCGCGCGCCGCTCCCGGAGGATCATCGTGGACGCCGCCTGCACGCGGGACGACCTGCGCGAGCACCTGCGGATCGATCCGGAGAAGGTCGATGTCATCCCGCTCGCGGCGGCACCCGCCGGTCTGAAGGCCACCGCTCCAGCCCAGCTGCGCGCGCAGCTCGGTCTCGGCGATCGCCCCGTTGTCCTGTGCCCGGGGGCGCGGCGCCCCCACAAGAACGCCGTCGCGGTGCTCGAGGCGCTCGCGCTGATGGACCCTGACGCACGGCCGGTGGTCGTCGTCACGGGCTACGCGACGTCATATGACGACGAGCTGCGCACGCGTGCGGCAGCGCTAGGCCTGACGGATGACCTCGTGCTCCCAGCCTGGCTCGCGCCAGCCGACCTCGAGGGCCTCTACGCGCTGGCGGGCGTCGTCGCGGTGCCGTCCCGCTACGAGGGCTTCGGACTCCCTGTCCTGGAGGCGATGCTGCGCGGCGTGCCGGTTGTCAGCTCGAACTGCGCATCACTGCCGGAGGTCGCCGGTGGCGCGGCAATCCTCGTCGACCCGGACGACCACCAGGCGCTTGCCGATGCGCTCAGGCGTGTGCTGACCGACCCGGTCGAGGCGCAGCGCCTGAGCGCCGCGGGCCGGGTGCGCGCGCGCGAGTTCTCATGGGAGTGCACCGCGGAGCTGACGGCGGCGAGCTACCGCCGGGCGCTCGAGCCGCGGGCGTAGCTCGCCGCGACGCGCTCGAGGGACCGGTCGAGCGAGAGTCGCTCGGCGCTCTCGGCGGACCACGCCCACGTTCGCCGACGCAAGTCCATCCCCGCATCGTGGACGGCGACGATGGCGTCGGACAGGTCGTCCGCCGCGCTCGAGGCGGCCACATATCCATTGACCCCCGGCTCCACGAGCTCGACCGCCGCGTTGTCGGCGCCGCCGACGACGACGACCGGCGTGCCCCACGCAGCAGCCTCGACGACGACCAGGCCGTAGCCCTCACGGGCACTTGGATGCAGCAGGCAGAGCGCTGAGCGCATCGCCTGCTCCATGCGCGCCGCGTCGACAAAGCCCGCCACCTCGACGACATCCGCCAGGCCATGTGCGGCGACCGCTTCGAGCACGCGGGCGTGCTCCGGTCCGTCGCCGACGATCAGCCCGCTGACGTCAAGCCCTCGCTCGCGTGCGCGCGCGATCGCTGCGATCGCGTCCGGTACGCGCTTCTCCGGGATCTGGCGCCCGGCGACGAGCACGACCGGCTGGGCGGGCTCGGGCTCGGGGCGGGCCTGGACGGTCGCAAGGCCCGCAAGCATCTCGTGGACGCCGCGCAGGCCTTCCCCGACCAGCCGTTCCTCGTGCAGGCGCGAGAAGCAGAAGGCGTGCTGGCGCACCCGGACGCAGCGCCGCTGAATCGCGTACCCGATGCGGCCGCCAACCGGCCCCAGATAATCGCGCCAGTAGTCGGCGCTCCAGACCTCGAACCAGTCGACGACGAGGCGATAGCGGCCGAGCGGACGCGCGAGCGCCGCGGCCAGCACCGAGAAGTACGGGAACGAGCAGAGGTGGACCGCGTCGTACCCGCGCCCGTGGCGCAGCAGGTGGCGCAGCACCCCGAGACCGAAGCGCAGCGGTGGCCCCGTGCGGCGGTTGCCGTCGTCCCCGTAGAGCTCGTCCGCGCGCGACACGGCGACGACGCGCACCCCGGGAATGTGCGGCGGGTCAGACGGGTCCCACTGGAGCCTCGTGAGGTACGTCACCTCGTGGCCGTCGGCGGCGAGCCGCTGCGCGAGGTTGCGGTACCAGCGCTCGGCGCCGCCCACCGTCCACGGGTAGAGGCAGTCGTAGGCGAGGCAGATGCGCACGCGGGCAGTGTGCCGTGCGGTGCGGCGCTGCGCTTGCAGTGGTTCGCATCCGCCGCCTGCGGGTTATCCTGAAACCTGCGCATCGCAGATCGATGCGCGCCTGCCCGCGCGTGACCACCGCGCCGGCGCCCCCGCGATGAGCGTGCAAGAGCAGATCAGCCCGGCCGCGACCGAGCCTCCGACCGGCGAGATTCTCGTGAGCGTGGTGATCCCCTGCCTCAACGAGGAGGAGAACATCGAGGCGTGCGTCGCCTCGGCGCTCGAGGCCATGGCGGCCGCCGGCATCAACGGTGAGGTCGTCGTCGCCGACAATGCCTCCGAGGACCGCAGCGCCGAACTGGCGACCGCCGCCGGCGCACGCGTGGTGCGCGAGCCGCGCCGCGGCTACGGCAGCGCCTACCTCGCCGGCTTCGCGGCGGCGAAGGGCCGCTACATCGTCATGGGCGACGCGGATCTCACGTACGACTTCAGTGAGATCCCGCGCTTCGTCGAGCATCTCGAGGGCGGGGCCGACCTCGTCATGGGCGACCGGATGGACAACATCCAGCCCGGCGCGATGCCATGGCTGCACCGCTACGTCGGCAACCCGATCCTCTCCGGCTTCCTCAACGCGCTCTACAAGACCGGCGTGCGCGACGCTCACTGCGGCATGCGCGCCCTGCGCCGCGACAAGCTCGAGGTCCTCGACCTGCAGACCCCCGGGATGGAGTTCGCTTCGGAGATGGTGATTCGCGCGGCCAAGCGCGGCCTCGTGATCGAACAGTTCCCGATCGACTACCACCCGCGCGGCGGCGAGTCGAAGCTCTCGACCTGGAGCGATGGCTGGCGTCATCTGCGCTTCCTCCTCGTCCACAGCCCGAACCACCTCTTCCTCATCCCGGGCCTCGTGATGACCCTGCTCGGCGCGCTCGTCATGGCGATCGCGCTGGCGCAGGTCGACATCTTCGGACGCGCGTGGGACATCCACGCGGAGATCGCCGGCGCGCTGCTCGTGATCATCGGCGTCCAAGTCGTGTCGCTCGGCCTGTGCGCGCACGCGTATGGCATGTACTTCATGCGCGAGCAGGACCCGTGGTTCGACCGTATGCGCGCGCGGTTCCGGCTTGAACACGGCCTGATGCTCGGCGGCATCACGCTGGCCGCGGGGCTCGCGCTCGCCATCGTGATCGTCGTGCAGTGGATCTCGCGCGGCTTCGGAGAGCTCGGCGAGGAGCGCCTGGCGATCCTCGCCGCCGTCTTCCTCATCTGCGGGATCCAGGTCTTCTTCTCCTCGTTCCTCCTGAGCATCATCGGCCTGCGGCGCGAGCGGTGAAGCGCAGTGTCGCGGCGGTGCTCGCCGTGGTGCTCGCCGGCATCGTCGCCGGACTCGTCCTGATCCTCGCCCAGCGTGAGCCGCGCCTCGCGGGGTCCGGGACGGTCGCGCCGGCGGCCTTCATCGGCGACGTGGAGCCCGGTGGCACGACCTGCATGACGGTTGCGGCGGTCCCCGGAGGTACCGCGCGGATGCGCGCCCTGATCGGGACGTACGGCGCGCCGGCGGCGCGACTCTCAGCCGAGCTCACGGCTGCCGGCCGGGTGGTCGCCAGCGCCCCCGCGACCGACCATCGAACCGGCATCACGGACTTCGTCCTTGAGCCGCCGCTGCGGCGCGACGTTGCGACCGTGCGCGTCTGCATCGCCAACGAGGGAGCCGCCAAGGTCGCCGTTGCAGGCGCGCCGAGCGCCAACCCGAAGCTCCCCGGCACGCCGTCGTTCACGTGGTACCGGGCCGGCGAGCAATCGGGAGCGGCGTTGGTCCCGAAGGTCGCGCAGCGCGCAGGAGCCGGCCGGGGTGCGGGGTCCGCCTGGCTCGTGCTCGCCTTCGTGCTGCTCGTGGGCGCCGGCGTCGGCGCGCTCGTCTGGGTCGCGCGGGGGGTGCGCGAGTGAGGCGCCTCTGGACGACCGCCACTGGGCGCACCGCCCTCGCCTGTGGGCTCGTTGGGATCCTCGTCGCGCTGGCGTGGAGCGTCATCATCCCGCCGCTGCAGGTCCCCGACGAGCCGCTGCACTTCGCCTACGTCCAGGAGCTGGCGACGACCGCGACGCCGGCCGGCTCGCTCGACGAACAGCCGCTCTCCAGCGAGCTGAGTGCGGCGATGAGCGCGCTCGGGTTCAGTCGCACGATCGGGAACGCCACGGGCCGTGGGCCGTGGTCCGGGCTCGAGGCGCACCTCCTGCGCCAGACGGTCGGGGAGCACCGGTCCGCATCCGACGGCGGTGGCCGCACCGGGGTGAGCCCACAGCCTCCCGCCTATTACCTGCTCGGCGCCGTGCCGTACCTCGCCGCCGACGCCGCAGGCGGTGACGTCCTCGATCGGCTCCAGGCCGTTCGCGCCCTGTCCGCCCTGCTGGCGGGGCTCGCGGTGTTCTTCATCTTCCTCTTCATCGCCGAGCTGCTTCCTGGGCGCCGAGTGGCTGCCGCGACCGGTGCGCTCGCGGTCGCCTTCCAGCCGATGGTCGGGTTCCTCGGCGGCGGTGTCTCGGCGGACAACCTCATGTCGGCCGCTGCGGCGGCGCTCTTCTTCGGCCTCGCACGGGCGTTCCGGCGCGGGCTCAGCCTGCGGCTGGCGCTCGGCATCGGTGCGGCGATCGGCGGCGGACTCGTCTCAAAGCTGACGTTCGTCGGCATCGTCCCGGGCGCGGTGCTCGGGCTCCTGATCCTGATCGCGCGGCTGCCGCGCGGTGAGCGGCTGCGTCTCGCGGCAGCGGCAGCTGGGCCGGCGGTGGTCCCGCTGCTCGTCTATGTCGGCCTCGGCGCGACCGTGTGGGACCACGGGCTCAACGACCCGGGCGTAGCGGCCCGCGCCGGCGGCGGCGTGGCCGCGGGACACGGACCGACGATGTCCGGCCGGATCGCCTACTGGCTGCAGTCCTACCTGCCGCGGCCGTGGTTCGTCGACGACCTCATCCCCGGCAGGGTCGCCGCGTACAACATCTGGTTCAAGTCCTGGGTCGGGAACTTCGGCTGGCTCGACTACCGCTTCCCCAGCTGGGTGACCGGCGCGGCGATCGGTGTCTGGCTGGTGCTCGTGGCACTCGTCGGACGGGCCGTCGTCGTCGGCCGCGCCGCGCTCTCGCGCAGGCGGGCGGAGCTCCTCGTCTACGCCGTGATGGTCCTCGGGCTCACCGTTGTGATCGCGAAGCCGGCCTACGAGTACCGCCTGCAGACCGGGTTCGCCTTCGAGCAGTTGCGTTACCTCTTCCCGCTGCTCGCGCTCTACGGCGCGGTCGTTGCGCTCGCGGTGCGCGGCGCCGGGCGCTGGGGCCGTGAGGTCGCCGTGGCGATCGTCGGACTCGCCGTCGCGCACACGATCTTCGCGGCGGTCCTGACGATCGGCCGCTACTACGCCTGAGCGTCGCCGGCGCGCAGCGCCAGCGCCTCGCGCAGCCCGTCGTCGACCTGGCGGGCCGCGGCCTCCCAGGTGTGCTCGCGCACGAAGTCGATGCCTGCCTGCGAGCGGCGCGCCCAGAGGTCCTCGTCGTCGATCAGCCGCTCGAGGTGGTCGGCGAGCGCGATCGGGCTGAAGGCGCTGAGCTCGATCGGGCCGTCGGCGCCGTAGACGGACTCGGAGCTGTACCCCGCGAGGTCGACGCACGGCAGGCCGCAGGCGAGCATCTCGTTCGGCACGCGCGAGTAGTTCGTCATCGAGAGGCAGAGGCCGACCGTCGCCTCGCAGTAGAGCGCGGCGAGCTCCTCCTGGGAGGCGACGCCGGCGTGCTCGTAGGGGATGGAGGTGGAGGCGACGCGCGCATCGCCGAAGCTCACGAGCCGCAGCTCCGGGCGACGGCGATGGAGCTCGGCGAGCGCGAGCATCCCGAGCGGCACAGCGCGCCGCGGGGTCGCGTCGCGGCCGTAGAACGCGATGGTGTCGCGCCGCCGCGCAACGCGGCGCGCGTGGTAGATCGACGGGTCCGCGCCGAGCGTGAAGACCGACGCCGTCCCGCCGTAGCGCCCGCGCACGATGTCGGCGAGCCACGGGCTCGCGCAGATCGCATGCAGCCCGTAGGAGTAGGTCTGCTGCGCCCAGCGCGACGGCGCGCCGGTGCCGTCGAACTCCGGCTCGTGGTCCTGGACGAAGTACGCGCGGCTGCCGCAGCGATCAAGGCGCAGGACGGGGAAGACGGTCTGCCAGCCGGTCGCGAGCGCGACGTCGGCGCCCTCCCAGTCGTCGAACCCCAGATGGACCGGCGCGTTGATGGGGGCGAACCACTCGCGGATGCGGTCGCGGACCTCCATGGCGCTGAGCCCCTTCAGCAGGCCCTCCTGATCGTCGACCCAGATCGACACCGCGTGTCCGTGCTGCTCGATCTCGCGGAAGATCCGGAAGATCGTGTCGTGGCCGCCGCTCCCGCGGCGGAAGGATGGCACGACGACGGCCACGTGCAGGGACGCGTCCGCGGTCGGAGCCGCGCCTGCCGGCGCGAGCGGAACGACGCCGTGACGCTCGACGTCGAGCACATCGGCGTGCGTCGGGCGTGCGAGTCGCGGCAGGATCGTGCGCAGCTCCGGCAGGCCGCCGTCGCGCGTGCCCGCGCTCGCACCTCGGCGCTCGTGCGAGAGCGCGCGCTGCACCGGGCTCGGCAGGCGGTCGCCGTGGGACCCGAGCGCGCTGAAGATGCGCCGCCCGCCATGGTGGGCGATGGAGCGCGCCGTCCAGCGCGCCCTGGCGGCGGGCCCGAGCCCCTGCGCGGCCATCCATGCGCGGTCCCGCGCCACCTCGGTGTGGAGGTAGCGCGCCGTGGACCGCACGCCGATCCGCTCGACGTAGCCGGTGGTGTCGTGGAGCCCGCGGTACTCGTCGAAGTAGCGGCGCATGAAGTCCGCCCACGGGTAGTCGTGCGCGTGCAGCACCGCGGCGCCGGGGTGGTAGGCCTTCCAGCCGCCCGCGGCGAGCAGGTCGCGCGCGAACGCCTGGTCCTCGGCGTAGGCGACATCGCGAAAGCGGATGCGCTCGAGGACACTGCGCCGATACGCGGCATTGGCGTTGGAGAGGAAGCCGGGCTGCCAGCTCTCATCGTCGAGGCTGCGCACGATCGACGGCTGCCCGTCGGGGCTGAACCGCCCGAAGAACTCCTGCAGCTCGCGGGCGATCATCGGACTCGTCCCCGTGCGCGGCAGGTGCGGCCCGAAGGCCGCGCCGATGCGTTCGTCGAGACCGAAGGCCTCGAGGTACGCGGCGAGCCACCCGGGGACGGGCGTCGCGTCCTGGGTGATGAAGACGACGAACTCGCCGCTCGTGCGCTCGACCCCGAGATTGCGTGTACGGCCGTGGCCGAACTCGCCCGGCGCAATGCTCAGGACCTCGGCGCCGGCGGCGCGCGCGAGGGCGACCGAGTCGTCCTGCGAGCCGGAGTCGATCACGAGCAGCTCGTCGGGCTGCTCGCGCGTGACGGCGTCGAGCACCTCGGCGAGCCAGCGCGACCCGTCCTTGACGGGGATGACGACGGAGGTGCGCACCGCGGCAAGCGTAGAGCGTGGGCGGCGCGATCGGCTCTAGGCTTGCGCGCTGCATGGAAGCCTTCACGACGACCCTCCCGGACGCGCTGCTGCTCCAGCCGCGCGTCTTCCCCGACGATCGCGGCTTCTTCGCGGAGACCTTTCGCGCCGCGGTGCTCGCCGAGCACGGGATCACCGAGGCCTTCGTGCAGGACAACCACTCGCGCTCGACGCGCGGCGTGCTGCGCGGCATGCACTTCGCGATCGGCGACGGGTCCGCCAAGCTCGTGCGCTGCGGTCGCGGGCGCATCGTCGACGTCATCGTCGACCTGCGCCGCGGCTCGCCGGCCTACGGCCGCTGGGAGGCCTTCGAGCTCAGCGATGAGAACCTCCAGGTGCTCTACGTCCCGGTCGGGTTCGCGCACGGCTTCGTCGTCATGAGCGACGTCGCGGACGTCCTTTACAAGCAGTCGGCCTACTACGACCCGGCCGTCGAGCGCGACATCGCGTGGGACGACCCGGACGTCGCGATCGACTGGCCGCTGCCGCGCGCGGAGATCCTCGTCTCCGACCGCGACCTCAAGGCGCCGCGACTCACGGAGATCGCGGACGACCTGCCGTTCACCTACGCAGCCTGACGCGGCGCTAGAGCTCTTCGGCGATGCGCGGCGCGGCGCGCGTGAAGACGAAGGCGCCGAGGATGAAGACCACGGCGGTCACGACGAGCGGGATGACCACGCCGGCCTGCGTGGAGAAGATCGACCCGACCGAGCCGTACTGCGGACTGACGAGCGCATGGCGGCCCTGCTGGATCGCGGAGGCGAGCGGGCTGATCAGCAGGATGCGCGCGACCGAGAGGCCGGCCTTGTCGATCACGAGCGAGAGCGAGTAGAGGATCGGCGTCCCGTAGAAGAGCGCCTGCATCGCCACATCCCAGATCGGCTCGACATCGCGGTAGCGCACGAAGAGCGACGAGAGCAGCAGCGCGAGCCCCGTCACGAAGACGATCAGGACGCCGAGGATGAGCGGCAGCTCGAGCCAGGTCCAGTGCGGCGTCCCGCCGCTCGCGAAGAGGAAGACGAGCACCGGGATGAGGTTGAGCCCGAGGTTGAAGAGCGCCTGCAGCACGCACGCCATGGGAACCGCAGCGCGCGGAAAGTCGACCTTCCGCACGAGACCCTCGCGCAGCACGATCGACCGCACCGACCCGGCCGTGGCGTCGGTGAAGAACTGGAAGAGGACGATGCCGAGCAGCAGTGCGACCCCGAAGTCCGGCTCGTCGCTGCTCACGTCGAGGACGACGGTGAAGACCGTGTAGATGATCCCGAAGAGCAGCAGCGGCCGCATGATCTGCCACAGGTAGCCGAGCACCGAGCCGAAGAACCGCAGCTTGAAGTCGGTCGTGGCCATCGTCCACACGAGCAGCACGAACCGCCGCGGGTCACTGCCGAGCGCCGTCGGGCCGCTGATCGGCCGGCCCATGCCCTTGGCCGCCTCGGGCACCCTCGCGGAGCTCATCGTGCGGCCTCTTCGGGGGCGGGGTTGCGCTCGAGTCGCGCCTGGAAGGGAATGTCGACGAGCGCGCCACCGTGCTCCTGCGTCCGGGTGACGACGACGCTGAACATGCGATCGCGCATGGCGACGACCGTGCCGTTTGCGAGCGTCACCGACGGCGTCACCGAGTAGCGGTCCGGCCCGAGGACGTTGTCGAAGTCCGCGCGCCAGACGACCTCGTCGCCCACGCGCAGCGTGCCGACCGGCTCGGCGGCACCCCAGCCGCTCGACGCGGTGAAGAGCGGGACGCGCGTCCCGCTGTGGAGCTGGACCGTGAAGCGCGGTTCGCGCAGGTCGGCGGTGAGCCGCACGCGCATCGCGAACGACGCGCGCTCGCCGTTGCGCAGCATCGTCGCGCGCTCGCCCTTGCCGTTCTCAAGCCACGCGTCCTCGATCACGGCGCGTCCGTCGCCGAGCACCGCGTCCATGGCCTGGGCCGGGGCGCTCGCGGCGTGCTCGTTCGCGGCGGCCTCGGCGCGCGCCTCGGAGGAGAAGTTCAGATCGAGGTAGCGATTGCCGACCGTCTCCGGGTCGCCGGTCGCGACGACCACCCCGTGCTCGAGCAGCATCGCGCGCTCGCAGAACCGCTTGACCGCGCCCATGTCGTGGGTGACGAGCAGCACGGTGCGCCCGGCGGCCTTGATCGCCTCGAACTCGTCGAAGCACTTCTGCTGGAAGGCGGCGTCGCCGACGGCGAGCACCTCGTCGATCAGCAGGATGTCGGCGTCCACCTGGATCATCACGGCGAACGCGAGCCGGACCATCATGCCCGACGAGTAGTTCTTGAGCTTGAGCTCGGTGAAGTCGCGCAGCTCGGCGAAGTCGATGATCGAGTCGAAGCGGCGGTGGGCCTCACGGCGCGAGAGGCCGAGCATCGCGGCGTTGAGCGCGATGTTGTCGCGCGCGGCGAGGTCGGGGTTGAACCCGACTCCGAGCTCGATGAACGTCGAGACGCGACCGTCGACCCAGATCGCGCCGCGGTCGGTGCCGTAGATCCCGGCGAGGCACTTCAGGAGGGTCGACTTGCCGGAGCCGTTGCGCCCGACGATGCCGAAGAACTCGCCCTTGGGCACGGTGAGCGACACGTCGCGCAGCGCGCGGAACTCATGGTGCGCCGACGAGCGCAGCGGGTGCAGGACGCGCTCCTTGAGCGTGTGGACTTGCTCCTGCGGGACACGGAAGGTCTTCGAGACCTCCGCAGCGACCACGGCGGAGGCTGCGCCGGAGGCGTCTGCCATGGCGGGAGCGTAGCTGCGCCGCCCCGGAGAACCTGGTTCGATGGAGCCGTGCCCGAGTTGGACATCTGCACGATCGTCGCGCGCAACTACCTCCCGCAGGCCCGCGTGCTGGCACGCTCGCACGCTGAGCATCACCCCGGCGCACGGTGCTTCGTCCTCGTCATCGACGATGACGGCTCGGTGGACGCGCAGGCCGAGCCATTCGAGCTCGTCGCCCCCGCCGACCTGCGCCTTGACGCGTACGACGAGATGCGCGCGGCCTACGACGTGCTCGAGTTCGCGACGTCGCTTAAGCCCTGGCTCCTGCGGCACCTGCTCGAGGAGCGCGGCTGTGCCGCCGGCCTCGCCTACCTCGATCCCGACATCCGCATCTTCGCGCCGCTGGGGCCTGTCGAGGAGGCGCTGCGCGACCACCCGGTGGTGCTGACCCCGCACCTGGCCGGGCCGCTCCCGCGCGACGGCCGGCGCCCGAGCGAGGCGGACATCCTCGTCGCGGGGTTCTTCAACCTCGGCTTCGTCGCGCTCAAGGCGGGGGCGGATGCCGACCGCCTCCTCGACTGGTGGGCGGAGCGGCTCCTCACCGACTGCCGCAACGCCCCGGCCGAGGGGATCTTTGTCGACCAGCGTTGGATGGACCTCGCCCCGTCGTTCCTCCCGGACCTCGCTGTGCTGCGCGATCCCGCCTGCAACCTCGCGTACTGGAACATCCTGGGCCGGGAGCTCACCGTGACCGACGGCCGCTACGCCGTCGACGGGCACCCGCTGCGGTTCCTGCACCTCAGCGGCTACGACCCGGCGCGGCCCTTCGAACTCAGCCGCCACCAGGATCGCGTGCGGCTCAGCGACGAGCCGGTCCTGCGCGAGCTCTGCGACGGATACCGCGCAGCGCTGCTGGAGGAGGGCTGGGACGCGGCGTGCGCGATCCCCTACGGCAACGACGTGCTCCCGTCCGGGATGGCGCTCACGCCGCTGCTGCGCGAGGCCTACCGCGACGGCCGCTCCGAAGGCATGCTTCCGGCGTCCATCTTCACGCCGGCCGGCGAAGCGGAGTTCGTCGCGTGGCTCAACGAGCGCGACCCGCAGGCGCCGCGCGTCACGCGCCTCCTGCAGCGCGCATGGGCCGAGCGCAGCGACATGCGCCACGCCTTTCCCGATCTCGGCGACGAGCGCGATGCGCGTGGCTTCCTGCGCTGGGTCGCCGACCACGGCAGCTCAGAGCTGGCGATCCCGGAGGCGCTCATCCCCGCCGAGGCGCTCGCGCTGCGCAGCGCGGGGGCGCAGCTTCCGCCGGTCGACACGGTGCGGGACGGCGTCCCAGGCGTCAACGTCGCGGGGTACCTGCGGGCGGAGCTCGGGATCGGTGAGATCGCGCGCCAGATGGTCGCCGCGCTCGATGCGGCCGGCGTGCCCGCCGCGCCGATCGAGCTGAACGCGCCCGCGAGCCGGGCCGGGCACCCCTTCGCCGGGCTCGACGCCGAGCGGCCGCCACTCCCGGTGAACCTCATCTGCGTGAACGCCGACGGCGTCCCGCGGTTGGCGCGCGAGGTCGGCGAGCAGTTCTTCGAGGGGCGCCACAACATCGGCCTCTGGTGGTGGGAGACGAACGCGTTTCCCGCCGAGTACGACGAGGCCTTCGGGTACGTCGACGAGATCTGGGCGGGGACGAGCTTCGTCGCGCAGACGCTGGCCGCCGCCGCGCCCGTGCCGGTCGTGCACATTCCGATGCCGATCGCGGTGGCCCCGACCCACCCGCTCGCCGTCGGCGAGCTCGGCTGGCCGGCCGACTTCACGTTCCTCTACGCGTACGACTACAACAGCACCGTCCGGCGCAAGAACCCCGTCGCCGCGGTCCGTGCCTTCACCACGGCGTTCGCCGAGGGTGAGGGGCCCGTGCTCGTCCTCAAGAGCATCAACGCGGACAAGCAGCCCGACCAGCATGCGGAGGTCCTCGACGCCATCGGTGGTCGCACCGACATCGTGATCCTCGGCGGCTACCTCGATGCGCCCGACCGTGATCGGCTGATGGCGAGCTGCGACTGCTACGTCTCGCTCCACCGTTGCGAGGGCCTGGGGCTCACGATCGCGGAGGCGATGTACCTCGGCAAGCCGGTGATCGCCACGGGCTACTCCGGGAACATGGACTACATGACGGCGGCGAACAGCCTCGCCGTCGACTTCACGATGATCCCGGTCGGCGAGGGCGCCTGGCCCTATCCGGCCGACGGCGAGTGGGCCGAGCCCGACGTCGAGCACGCTGCACGGCTGATGCGTCAGGTCTTCGACGACCCGCAGGCGGCAGCCGCGCTCGGAGTGCGCGCCGCCGCCGACATGCGCGCCGGCCACTCACTGCTCGTGACAGGCCGCGCCGCCGAGGCGCGCCTGCGGCGGATCGCGCCCCGACTCGCCGGCGGCGCACGCGCGCCGCTCCCCAGCTCCGCGCGCGCGGGGGCGCTGATCGCAGCGGGCTCCGCGCCGCGTGTGCGCGCCCGCGGTGGCAAGGCAGGCGCCGCACTGCGGCGCATAGTGCTGCGCGCGATCCGCCCTTATACGTACTGGCAGGAGGAGATCAATCGCGCGCTCAGCGACGATGCGCGGGCGCTCGATCGCCGCGTCAACGCCCGCGTGAGCGCCCTGCACGCGACGGCGCTCGGCCGCCTGCGCGAGCAGGAGCGCCAGCTCGAGGCGCTGCGCGCCGAGCTTGCCGCACGGCCGGTGCCCAGCGGCGCGGTGGCCGAGCCGCAGCCGTCCACCCCCGCCCGTCCCGCATCTGGCGGCCCGCGCGTCACGGTGGTGACCGTGGGGCCGAATGCGCAGCTCGCGCATGTGCGCGTGCTGGCTCGGTCGCTCGCGCGCACGAACCCCGGGACGCCCTGCGTCTGGGTCCTGACCGACGAGCCGTACGGCCTGCCGGACGTGAGCGGCGAGCCGATCGAGCTGCTCGTCGCTGCCGACCTCGCCATTCCGGGGATGCGCGAGCTCGCGTTCGAGCACGACCGCGACGCGCTGGCAGCCGTCCTCACGCCGGCGGCGATCGAGCATGTTCTGCGGCGCGACGACGTCGACGCAGTCGTCCTGCTGCGCCCTGCGACGTTCGTCGCCGGACCGCTCGACCCGATCACCGCGCCGCTCGTCGCCGCGCCGCTCGTGCTCACGCCGCACATGGCCGAGCCGGCGACCGGGCCCGACGCGCTCGAGCGTGAACTCTTCGCCTCCGTGCGCGGCGTCTTCAACGCGGGCGTCGTCGCCGTCGCCGATGTCCCCGAGGCGCTGGAGGCGCTGCGCTGGTGGGATGAGCAGGTGCGCGCGGACTGCGTCGACGATCCACACCGCGGCCTCTACTACGAACAGCGGCACCTCGACCTCACGCTCGCGGTGGTCCCCGGCCTGCATGTCCTGCGTGACCGTGGCGTCAACATCGGCCACTGGAACCTCGCTGAGCGGGCACCGCGGCTCGCCGGCGGGCGCGTCGAGGTCGACGGCCGGTCGGCCACGGTCGTGCACTTCAGCGGCTACGACCCCGAGCGACCCGACCTCGCGACCATCGACCGGCCCGCCGTCACGCTCGCATCGTTCGGCCCGGCGGCGGACATCTACCGCCTATACCGCGAGGAGCTGCTCGATGCCGGCGCGCGCGACGCGTGCCTGCTGCCCTACGCGTACGACGCGTTCGACGATGGCGCGCCGGTGACGGACGCCGTCCGCGACCTCCACCGCAGGCTGGGTCGCGACGCGGCGCGCTTCGGCGACCCGTTCGCGACGGGGCCGGGAACCTTCCGCGCCTGGATGGCGCAGCCCGCCGGCGACGACGGCGTCAGCCGATTCTGGGATGTCATCTGGCGCGAGCGCCCGGACCTCCAGGCGCTCTACCCGCAGCATCTGGGTGAGGATCACGAGGCGTTCCTCGATTGGGTGGATCACGCCGGGCGCACCGAGTACGCGGTGCCGTGGGATGTCTGACCGGCCGCTCGCGATCACGACCGTTTCGACGTCCTCGCACCTCTCGCGCGTGCGGGTCCTCGCACAGTCGCTGCTGCGCCATCACCCGGAGCTGTCGCTCAGCGTGCTGCTGGTCGATGAGCCGGCCGGGCGCTTTGACCCCGCAGATCAGCCGTTCGACGTCATCCGCCTGGAAGACGTCGAGCACCGCGACCTCCTCGCCCAGGTGGGTGCCCACCGGGCCGCGGGCGACTGCGCCAACTCGATGAAGGCCGCGCTGCTCGAGCATGTCCTCGCCGGTGGGTGCTGGGCAGCGATCCACCTCGACACGGACATGCTCGTCACCGGGCGGCTCGACCCGCTGATCGCGGCGCTCGACGGCGGTTCTGTGGTGCTCACGCCGCATCTGCTCACGTCGCCCCGCGGCCTCGCCGCTCGCTCGGTCCTGCAGGCCGTGCAGGTCGCGGGCGTGATGAACGGCGGGGTCGTCGGGGTCCGCGGCGACGCGCGCGGCCGCGCCTTCCTGGGCTGGTGGGGGGATCGACTCGCCGTCTGCTGCACCGCCGATCCTGCGCGGGGCGTATTCCATGACCAGCGCTGGCTCGACCTGGCACCGGGGCTCCTTGAGGGGGTCGCGATCCTCGATGACCCCGGGACGAACGTCGCCTTCTGGAATCTCACCGAGCGTCCGTTGACCCGCCACGATGGCGAGCTCCGCGCCGGGGGCGTGCCGTGCCGGCTGCTGCACCTCTCCGGATACGACCCGGGCCGTCCGCACCTCGTCTCGGTCCACATGCCCGACCTGACCACCGACGTCGCCGGCCTGCTGGGGGAGATCACGGCCCAGTACCGCGAGGCGCTGGTCGACGCGGGGTGGGAGGAGAGCTCGACATGGCCATGGGTGTACGCGACCCCGTGATCGTCGCGGCGATCGCGACCAAGGCGCGGCTCGCCGGCGCACGCGTCCTTGCGCAGTCGCTGCGCCGCCATCACCCGGAGCTGGAGCTGGCGCTCCTCCTCGTCGATGAGCCGCAGGGCTGCTTCGACCCTGCCGCGGAGCCGTTCGAGGTCATCCGCCTGCGCGAGGTGGCGCACCGCGACCTCGTCGAGCAGGCGCGCAGCCACGCAAACCCCGGGACCGCTGCGATGTCGATGAAGGCCGCGGCGATCGAGCACCTCCTGCGTCGCGGCCACGAGCGCGTGATCTACCTCGACACGGACACCATCGTCACGAACCCGCTGACGACGCTGATCGACGGGCTCGGGCGGGCGGATGTCCTGCTCACGCCCCACCATGTCGAGCCGGTCACCGGGCCGGATGCGGCGCTGTGGGGGTATTACACGCGCGTGAACGGCGCGCTCAACACCGGCGTGGTCGCCGTGCGCGAGGGAGCGCCCGCGCGCGCGTTCCTGGGCTGGTGGGGCGACCGCCTCGCGGAGGACTGCGACGTGGACATTCCCGGCGGGCGCTTCCTCGATCAGCGCTGGGCCGACCTCGCGCCCGGGATGTTCGAGGGCGTCGCGGTGCTCGCCGACCCCGGGACCAACGTCGCGTTCTGGAATCTCCCCCAGCGGCCGTTGTCGCTGCGCGACGGGTCGCTCCACGCAGGGGACGTCCCCTGCCGGGTCCTGCACCTCAGCGGCTTCGATCCGGCGGTGCCCGAGCAGCTCACGCACCATGTGCCGGAGCGCGCCATGCGTGCCGCCGACGCCGGCCTTGCCGGGGAACTCGCGGAGGACTACGCACGCGAGCTCCGACGCGCCGGGTGGGACGAGTGCTCGCGGTGGCCATGGGCCTATGCCCCTGACCGTGCCACGATGTAGCCGATGCGGTCCCGCCTCCAGGTCTCCCCAGAGCGCTACCACCAGATCGCCACGGCCGCCCTGGTGCTGCTGACGCTCATCGTCTTCAGCGGTGCCGCGGTGCGGCTCACGGGCAGTGGCCTCGGCTGTGAGGGCTGGCCCGCGTGCGAGAAGGGCAAGGTCGTCGCCCCACTCGACACCCACGCGATCATCGAGTTCACGAACCGCGTCTTCTCCGGCATCGTGGCGCTCGGCACGATCCTCGCCGGCCTCCTCGCCTTCCTGCGCACCCCGACGCGCCGCGACCTGAAGATCCTCGGGTGTCTGCTGCCGCTCGGCGTCGTCGCGCAGGCGGTCCTCGGCGGGCTGAGCGTCGTCTACGACCTGAAGCCCGGCTTCGTGATGGGCCACTACGCGCTGTCGCTCGTGATCCTCATCGCCGCCTGGGCGCTCTACTGGCGCTCGCGGCCCGACTGGGAGGCGGGAACGATCGAGCCCGGTGCCGCCGACCGCCTCACGATGTGGCTCACCCGCCTGCTCGCGCCGGTCGGCGCGCTGATGGTCGTGGCGGGCACCGCGGCGACCGCAGCCGGCCCGCACGCCGGTGGCAGAGGGACCGGCGACCTCGTCGAACGGCTCTACATCAAGGGCAACGACACGCTCAGCTGGGCGGTCGACCAGCACACCGTGGTCGGGGCGATCTTCGGGCTCCTCGCGCTCGTGGCGCTCGGGACGGCGTGGTACCGCGGCGCGACGCGTGCGCTGCTCGTCCCGCTGACGACGCTCGTCATCATCCTCGGCGTCCAGGGGATCCTCGGGGCCGTGCAGTATCAGTCGCAGCTCCCGGCCGAGCTCGTGTGGGTGCACGTCTGCACGGCGACGATCACGTGGCTCGTCGTGCTGTGGTCGTGGAGCGCTGCGGGCTCACCGCGCGGGCGCGAGCCCGAGCACGTGGCCGCCCCCTGAGTCAGGCGAAGTGCTCGACGGCGAGCATGACGAGCGCACCCGCTGCGACCCACCCGGTGGCGAACGCCACCCGCGGGGCCGCGAACCCGAAGCGGCGACGCTGCCGGCGACGACGCATGTCGCGGCGGCTCACCGTGCTCGAGTAGATGACGTTGCGTCTCATCCGTTGGTATCGCAGCATCCATCGGGCTGCGGACGGAACGTGCGGTCAGACCCGCCCGCGCAGCACGTCGTCGGAGAGGTCGGCGAGGAGGTCCATGCACGTCGGTGTCCCATCGTCACCGATGAGGATCGCGCCGCCCGGGCGATAGGCGCGCTCGCCGTCGCGCTCGCGGCCGACGAGCGCCGAGTCGAACACCCACGAGCCGCTGTTGAGCAGTCGCGGGCCTGAGGGATCCGGGCGCCAGAGGTCGAGCGGGTCCGCGACGAGCGGGCCGCGCCGGTGGATGTGCCCGAAGATGAGCGTGTCGGCGGGAACATGCAGGCGGCGCGCGACCTCCGCCATCGCGGGGATCGCGGCACGCCGGTGGATCCCCTGTTCCATCACGAGGGCGGCGAGCGACGCCGCCTCGCGCATGCCGGGGAGCGCCGCGAGCACCGGGAGCCCTTGCAGGAGCGTGCGCCGCGCCGTCCCGATCACCTCGCCGAGCCCGTCGCCGAGGGCATCGGGCAGCGCGGCGGCGAGAACGTCGCGCACGCCGCCGGCGTCAGCCCCGGGCGCCTGCTCGAAGTCCTCGGGGCGGCTGCGCTGCGCCCCATCCTCCCGCAGTCGCCCGCGCAGCGCGGCGCCGAGGAGCCGGTCGAGATAGTGGCCGTGGGTCGCCCAGAGGCGCTCGCCGAGCCAGACGCTCGGGTAGCGGACCTCGACCGGGCGACGACCGGCGGCGCGCAGCCACCCGGCAAGCTCGCTGAGCAGCGGGCTCGCCGAGATCGGCACCCGCGTCGCCGGCTGGAGCCCCTGGCCGGCATCCAGCCGCCGTCGCAGCCACGGGCGGATGAGGTCGTGGTCGTGGTTACCCGGCACGACGATCACGGGGGCGCCCGCGGGCAGCGCGGCGGCGATGCGCCGCACGATCGGCGCGGCCACTGCGGCGGCCTGATCCGGGCGTCCTTCCAGCAGCTCGACCGTGTCCCCGAGCAGGACCAGGCGCTCCACACCGGCGAGGGCGGCCTCGAGCCGCGCGAGCGCCGCAGGGCGCCGCAGGACATCGCGTTCGATGATCGAGCCGAGGTGAAGGTCGGAGATGACGAGGGTGCGCACGTCGGTCTTGTCACCATACGGGCGTGGAGTCGCTTCGCGGCCAACTGCTGATCGCCTCGCCGGCGGTCCACGATCCCCAGTTCCGCCAGACGGTGGTCCTGATCGCCGAGCACGGTGAGGAGGGCGCCATGGGCGTCGTCCTCAATCGGGTCGCGCCCGCCACGGTCGGCGAGGCGGTGCCGGAGCTCGCGCCGCTCGCCGGGTACGACGAGCCGGTCCACGTCGGCGGCCCAGTCGCGGAGGAGGGCGTCACGGTCCTCGCCGAGTTCCTCGAGCCCGAGCGCGCGGCGCTGCTCATCGACGACACCGTCGGCTTCGTCGCGGCCGGCGACGGCGACCCCGCGGACCTCGCGGATGCCGTCGCGCGCGTGCGCGTCTTCGCCGGTCACGCGGGCTGGGGGCCCGGGCAGCTCGAGGACGAGATGGATGAGGAGTCCTGGATCGTCGAGACGCCACGGCGTGAGGACCTCTTCACCGACGACCCCGAGGGCCTGTGGTCGCGGGTCCTGCGGCGCATGGGCGGCGACTACGTCGTGATCGCGACGATGCCCGCCGACCCGAGCCGCAACTGATCTCGTGAGCACCGAGGGCGCGATCCTTCGGGCGCAGTGGACGGCACCGTCCCCGGGGCCGCTGACGGCGCCTGCGCCCGGAACGGTCGACCTGTGGCGCGCCGACGTGCAGGCGCCGGGGCGCCACGAGGTCCGCGACCGCCAGCGCGAGCGCGCCCGTGAGATTCTGCAGCGCTACGTCGGGGACGGGGCGGCGCGTGAGGTTCGCGGCACCCACGGCAAGCCCGGCTTCGATCCCCCGGTCGTGCATTTCAGCGTTGCGCACAGCGGCCCGGTCCTGCTCGTCGCGGTCGCCGGCGACGTCGAGGTCGGCGTGGACGTGGAGCTCGTGCGCGCCGGACGTCCGATCGTCGCCCTCGCCCGCCGCGCGTGGGGCGACGAGGAGGCCGCGGCACTCGCTGCGCTCCGGGGCGCGGACGCAGACCTCGCGTTCCACCGAGCATGGACGCGCCACGAGGCTGCGCTCAAGTGCCTCGGCGTGGGACTCGCCGGTGCGCCGGCGGACGCGCCGTCAACCGCGTCGCCCGTCTCGCTCGCAGTGATGGATCTGGACCTCGGCGACGGGGTCCCCGCGGCGCTCGCACGGACCGGTGGTCCCGTCGAGCGGCTGCGTGCCCTGCGCATCTGAGCCGCAGCTAGCTCGCCGCCGATGTTTCCAGCCGCGCTGCGCGGTTCACACCCCGGCCGATGACGATGACCGAGACGTTGACGACACCCGTGACACTCACGCCGAGCGAGTTCGCCTCCGCGACCGGCGTCGGCCGCGAGCGCCTGCGCACCTGGGAGCGCCGCCATGGATTCCCGCAGCCCGTGCGCAATCCGGGGGCCCCACGGCGCTACGACGTGGCCGACGTGCGCCGCGTGCTGGCGGTGCGCCGGGCGATCGAACAGGGCGTCGGCCTGCCCGAGGCCATCGAATTCGTGACCGGGAGCGACGGACTGGGCGAGTCGGAGTTCGAAGCGCACAGCGCTCCGGACCTCGTCACCGTGCTCGATCACGCGCCGTTCGCCGCGCTGATCGTGAGTGGCCCGCAGCCGCTCGAGGTCGTGTGGGTCAACGGGCGCCTGCGCGCAGTGCCGGACGGCCCGACCGTCGGCGACGACCTGCTGCGTTACGCGCCGGCATTCGCCGGCGGGCCCGGTCACTGTGCGCTCGAGGCCCTCTTCGCGGGCGGCGACTCCGTCACGTGGGTCTCGCACCCGTCCTGGACGGAGAACTACCCCGACGCGACCGAGTCGCTCGCCTGGCGGCTCCCGCAGGAGCCGGCCGGTATGCCGCTCGCCGCGCTCGTGGCGGTCCCCGCAGGTGCGCACGGCAACGGCCACAGCCCGAACGACGATGTGGGCGCCGAGCGGCAGGTTCATCGCCTGCGCGGATCGCTTGACCGCGTCCATGCCTGGACCGATGCGATCGACGATGCCACTCGCGCGCTGCGCGAGAGCACCGGCCAACGAGCGGTGGCAGAGGCGCTCCGGCGGCTCGCGATGCGCATCGGCGCGCGCGACGCCGCGTTCGCCCGCCTGGCCGGCGACGCGCTGATCAGCCGCCCGTCGGCGGCCGGCTGCATCGAGCATGCCTCGGTGTCGGTCAGCGAGTTCCCGGAGGTCGAGGGGGCGCTACGCGACAATGCGGTCGACTGGCTCAGCGAAGCGGCCGCACATGCGTTCGGCGTCCCGGACGACTCCACCGTGGCCGTCGTGCCGGTCACCGCCGCCGGCGAGCATCTCGGCCTGCTGCTCCTCGCGTTCCGCCGTGAGGTCCCGCTCGGGGACGCCGAGCGGGACCTGCTGCTCGGGTTTGCCACGACGATCGGGTTCGCGCTGCTGGGCGAACCCGATCGCGCCTGATGGGCAGTCGCTCAGTCGGCAGGGTCCGCCGCGATCGCGGCGCGCATCTGGTCGATCGAGCGGCACAGGAGCCGCGAGACATGCATCTGCGAGATGCCGATGCGCTCGGCGATCTCGCGCTGCGTCAGACCCTCGGAGAACCGCAGCATCACGATCAGGCGCTCGCGCTCCGCCAGCGTCGCGAGCCCGTCCCGCAGCAGGGTGCGCTCCTCGGCGTGGCGGTAGTTGACGTCGATCACGCCTGGGATCCGGGACAGGCCTTCGCCGTCGTCGCCCGTCTCGTCGAGCGATGCCGCTGAGGCACAGCAGCGCGAGGAGGCGCGACCACTGCTCGGCGATCAGTCGGAGCAGGCCGTGGCGGTCGGCGGCGCGGGTCATCACGCCATCGTGACGGGTCGCGCTACTCGCAGGCCGTCTGGATCGACTCGGCCACGGTGCGGAAGGTCGGCGCCCAGTAGAGGGCGGAGCGCGCCGCCGTCTGGCCGTGGACGGCGACGGCGATGCCGCACGGGTTGAGATACCAGTTGAAGTGCGCGTCGCCGGCGGTCCCGTAGATCCAGCGGTAGCCCTGGCCGCCGGCGAGTCCGACGGGACCGAAGGCGAGCTCGGAGAAGGTGGGGGCCCGGTAGTGCTGCGCGCGCGCCCGCGACGCCGCGCCCTCCGGGGTCGCCTGCGAGTCCTCGACGTAGGCGATCACGAGCTCGGCTGGGTCGGTCCCGCCGGTGCGCCAGCGGCTCTCGTGCAGCGTCCCGCGCGGCATGTCGTCGGCGACGAGCTCCCAGCCGTCCGGGACCTGGGCGCGGTACCCGACGGTCTCATATGGCGTGAGGTTCGCGGGTGCGGGGATGTTCGAGGCGCGTGTCGCCGTGCGCACCCGCTTGGGGGCCGGCGCCGGGTCGTCCTGGAGCGCCGCTCCGAGGGCGGCGCCTGCGCCCGCGCCCAGCAGGAGGAGCGCCGCCGCAGCCACGGCGAGTCGGCCACCGCCGCGCCCCGTGCGGGCGGGAGCATCGGCGCCGGCAGGGTGCTTGTGCGGCGGCGCGATGCGGGTCGCAGCTTCCGCGGGCACAATTGTCCTGCGGATCGTGGGCGCCGTCCCGGTCGCGGCCTCGTCCGGGGTTGCACGCAGCGCGTCGCGGGCCGCGACCGCCAGGGCGCCGGCCGATCCGAACCGGTCCTGTGGTTCCTTCGCGAGCGCCCGCGCGATCACGCCGTCGAAGGCCGACGGGACGCCCGCGACGACCGACGGCCGGGGCGGCGCGTCGTGCAGGTGCGCCGCGATCACGGCGGCATCGCTCTCGCGCGGGTACGGCGTCTCGCCCGTGAGCATGCGATGGAGCAGGCAGCCGAGCGCGTACACGTCCGCGCGCGCGTCGACGCCCTCGTCGCGCAGCGCCTCGGGCGCCACGTACGCAAGCGTGCCGAACCAGGCGCCCGTGCGGGTCAGGCCGGCCGTCTCGAGGTGCTTGACGAGACCGAAGTCGGTGAGCGCCGCGTCGCCGCCGTCGCCGATGAGGATGTTCGACGGGGTGACGTCGCGGTGGATGAGCCCCGCCGCGTGGGCGGCGTCGAGGGCGCCCGCGACCTGCCCGGTGAGGGCGACCGCGCGCTCGGCGTCGAGGCGCTGCCCGCCGTGGAGCAGCGTGCGCAGGTCGGTCCCCTCGACGAACCGCATGACGAGGTACAGCACACCGTCCTGCTCGCCGGCGTCGTAGACGTCGACGACGTGCGGGTGGTGCAACCGCGCGGTGAGGCGGGCCTCGCGCTCGAAGCGCTCGCGGAACTCCGGGTCGTGCGCGAGCTGCGGCGCGATGACCTTGACGGCGACGCGTCGGCCGAGGGCGAGGTGCGTCGCCTCGTAGACCATCCCCATGCCGCCCTGCGCGACGAGGCGCTCGAGGCGGCAGCCACCGAGGACGTCACCGGCTCCCGGGCTCTGCGGCGCACTCATGCACGCGGGACGATAGGCGCCCACGCAGCGGCCTGCGGCAGATCGGCGCCCGGGGGACGCCGCGGTCGACGGCGGCGTAGGCTCTGGGCATGCCCGTGGATCTCTCGCACGTCGCGCTCGGCTCCTGGTCGGGCGGGCGGTTCATGCACTTCGGCGAGCCCCTCGACGACGAGCGGCTCAGCGCGCTCCTGCGCCCGGGCGGCGGCATCTCGACCGTCATCACCGCCGACGTCTACGGCGCGGGCGAGGCTGATCGCTGCGTCGGCCGCGCCATCGCCGGGCTGCCCCGCGAGGACTTCCGGCTCGTCGGCGCGATCGGCCACGACTTCTACAAGGGTCTGCGCCAGGGGGCCAAGGGCTACCCCCGTTTCACCGACCCGTCGCTGCGCGGGCCGGACGAGTACCTCGACTATCTGCGCATGGCGACCGAGCGCAGCCTCGAGCGCTGCGGGGTCGATCGCTTCGACCTGCTGCTCCTGCACAACCCGGATCGGATCGGCTTCACGAGCCCGGCCGTCTGGGAGGGGATGCGCACACTGCGCGAGGAGGGCCTCGCCGACGCGGTCGGCATCGCCCCCGGCCCGGCCAACGGCTACGTCCTCGACGTCATCGGGTGCTTCGAGGAGTTCGGCGAGATCATCGACTGGGGGATGGTCATCCTCAATCCGTTCGAGCCGTGGCCGGTCGAGCTGGTGCTCCCGGCCGCCGAGCGGCACGGGGTCGAGCTGATCACGCGCGTCGCCGACTTCGGCGGGATCTTCCACGACGACGTGCGCCCCGGCCACACCTTCGCCGATGCCGATCACCGCGGGTTCCGCCCCAAGGGCTGGGTCGAGCAGGGGGTCGAGAAGCTCGAGCGGGTGCGGCCGATCGCCGAGCGCCACGGCCTGACGATGCTGCAGTTCGCCTGCCAGTGGAATCTCGCCCAGCCGGCGGTGCGGTGCACGGTCCCGACGCTCATCCAGGAGATCGGCGACGGCACGCGCACGATCGAGGAGAAGCGCGCCGAGCTCGCCGCCACGCCCGCCACGGTCGTCCTCGACGCCGACGACCTGCGCGCGGTCCGGGTGATCGGCGACAACGCCGGCTGCATGGCGCTCAAGGGCGGCACGCCCGATCACGAGGGCGAGGCGGAGCCCGACCGCTGGGGGATGGACCCGGCGCTCGAGGCGATCGCCGGCCGGTGGGGCATCGACCCCGCGGCGGCGCTCACCAAGCAGCACTAGGTCGACGCGCTGCCGTCCCCCATGCGGTAGCCGAACCCGCGAACCGTGCGGATGAACCGCGGGCTGCGCGGGTCGTCGCCGAGCTTGCGGCGCAGGTTCGACACGTGGACGTCGATCACGTGATCGTCGCCGAACCAGCCGGGCCCCCAGATCCGCTCGAGCAGCTGCTGGCGACTGAGTGAGATCCGCGCGTTCTCCGAGAGCAGATCGAGCAGGTCGAACTCGGTCCGACTGAGGGTGATCGGCGCGCCTGCGAGGACGACCTCGCGCGCCGCGCCGTCGATGCGCAGCGGCCCGAACTCGCGCACCGCGCCGTCGCCGGACGCGGCGCCGTGCCGCGGGCGCCGGAGCATCGCCCGGATGCGCGCGACGAGCTCGCGCGGGGAGAACGGCTTCGTGAGGTAGTCGTCGGCGCCGACGGCGAGGCCGACGAGCCGGTCGGCCTCCTCGCCGCGGGCGGTGAGCATTACGACGTAGGCGTCGCTGAACCCGCGCAGGCGGCGACAGAGCTCGATCCCGTCCATGCCGGGGAGGTTCACATCGAGCACGACGACGTCCGGCGCATGCTCGCGGGCGGCTGCGAGACCGGCGGGACCGTCACCACAGACCCTGACCGTGAAGAGCTCGGCTTCGAGTGCGGCGCGCACGAGCTCGGCGACCTCGGGCGTATCCTCGATCACGAGCGCATTGACACCGGCTGCCATCGGCGCGCAGCATCGCAGATCACATCAGCATGGAACGCTTGTGACAGCCAACCCCCTCAATCCAGCGCAGTCCGGCGTCGCCGGCGAGCGCGTGCGGCTAGGCGCCGTGCTCGACGGGATCGGCGCCGGCGTGCTCGTCGAGGATGAGCAGCGGCGGATCGCCTACGTCAATCAGGAGTTCTGCCAGATCTTCGCGATCCCGGCGGCGCCGGAGAGCCTCTCGGGCTTCGACTGCGTCGCCGCCGTCGAAGCGGCCAAGGGGCTGCTCGTCGATCCCGACGGATTCGTCACGCGCGTCGACGAGATCCTCACCCTGCGCGAGATCGTCCGCGACGAGCCGCTCGCCTTCGCCGACGGTCGCTATTTCGAGCGCGACTTCGTGCCGCTCGAAATCGACGGGGTCGGCGTCGGGAACCTCTGGGTCTACTGGGACGTCACGCAGCGCGTGCGCGAGGAGCAGGGCGCGCTGCGGCATGATCGCGCCGCGACCGCCGTCCTCGCGGTGATCACCGACGCCGAGGTGCCGCTCGCCGAGCGCCAGCAGCGGCTGCTGGCCGCCGGGTGCGAGCTCCTCGGGCTTGAGGTCGGCGTCATCACCCGCCATGTCGACGGCGAGAGCGAACTGCTGGCCGTCCGCGACCCAGATGGGCGGATCGAGACGGGGACGCGCATGCCCCTCAGCCAGGTCTTCGGGGCGTCGGATGACCTGGCGATCGAGCCGGTGATCGTGCTCCGCGCGGACAGCCCGCAGGCCGCGCGCCTGCCGATTCTCCAGCGCTTCGGCTTTGAGGCCTGTGTCGACGTGCCGATCGTCGCGGACGGCGTGCGCACCGGGACGCTCGTGTTCGCCGGGTCGACGCCGCGCAGCGCCCCGTTCCCCGAGCGCGAGATCTCCCTCACGCGCCTGATGGCGCTCTGGATCGGCACCGATCGCTCGCGTCGCGCCGCCATCAGGGATCTCGCCGGCGCCCGCGATGCGGCGCTCGAGGCCGGCCGGCTCAAGTCGGAGTTTCTCGCGACGATGAGCCATGAGCTGCGCACGCCGATGAACGGCGTGATCGGCGCGGCCGACCTGCTTCGCGACACGGCGCTCGACGACGCCCAGGCGGAGCTCGTGCGGCTCGTCCATCAGTCCTCGCACGCGCTGCTGTCGATCGTCGACGATGTGCTCGACACCGCCAAGGTCGAAGCCGGGCGCCTTGACCTCGTCGACGAGCCGTTCGAGCTGCGCGAGGTCGTCGAATCGGCGGCGCAGGTCCCGGCGCCGCAGGCCCGTGCTCGCGGGCTGACGCTCACGACCGCCGTGGACCCCGTGATCCCCGCGGTGCTGATCGGCGACCCGGGGCGCCTGCGCCAGATCCTCGTCAACGTCATCGGGAACGCCGTGAAGTTCACCGATCACGGGGAGGTCGTCGTTGAGGCGACGCTGCTCGAGCGCGACGGGGACACCGCGGCGCTCGAGATCGCCGTCACGGACACCGGCATCGGGATTCCCGAGGCGGCGCGCGATCGGCTCTTCGAGCCGTTCGTCCAAGCCGACGCCGGGCCTGCGCGACGCCACGGCGGGACCGGCCTCGGCCTCGTGATCTCCGAGCGGCTCGCAACGCTGATGGGCGGTGGCATCGAGCTGGAGAGTGTCGAGGGTGAGGGCACCACCGTGCGGATCCAGGTGCGCCTCCTGACGGCGGCCTCGCAGCCGCCCATCGCGCGCCCCCTGGCCGGTCGGCGCATCCTGCTCCACGCGCCGACTGCGCGGGCGCAGCATGCGTTGGCCCGGACCCTCGAGGCGCTCGGCGCCGAGGTGCGCACCGACGCCTCGGGCGACGACGCGTCGGCGCTGGGTGCGGACGCCGCGGTGCTCGCCGCCGAGCCCGGCGGCTCGGCGACCGCCGGGCTTCCGACCGTCGTGCTCGGTCCGGTCGACGACGGGCTCCTGCTGCCGGTGCGTGCCGAGCGGCTGGCGCTCGCCGTCCTCGAGGCGCTCGGGGAGACCGTCCCGCAGGATCGCCCGCGGGCGTCCACCGAGCCGCTGCGGCCCGGCAGCGCAGCACGGGTCCTCATCGTCGAGGACAACGAGGTCAATCGCACGCTCCTTGAGCGCCAGCTCGAGCGGCTCGACGTCGCCGCCGACGTCGCCGTCGACGGCCATGAGGCGATCGCGGCCGCCGCGCGCCAGCACTACGCGGTGATCCTCATGGACCTGCGCATGCCCGGGCTCGACGGCCTCGCCGTTGCCCGGGCCATTCGCGCGGCCGAGCAGGGCGTGCGCGTGCCGATCGTCGCCGTGACGGCCAACGCGACCGCCGGCGATCGCGACGATGCCCTCGCCGCGGGGATGGACGACCACCTGCCCAAGCCGGTGACGCTCGCCTCCCTGCGCGAGGTCCTCGCGCGCTGGCTCCCCGCCACAGCCGGTGACGAGCGGTCGGACGCAGGCATCCACGCGGCGCTCGACCGGCTCGCCGATGAGCTGGGCGGCGCTGAGCAGGTCCGGCGCCTCGCGGGGATCTGGAAGGACGAGCTGCCAAAGCGCCTCGCGGAGATCGCCTCCGGCGCCCAGGCGCCGGACGCGCAGGCGCTCTCACGCGCCGCGCACACGCTCCGTGGCGCGAGCTCCATCTTCGGTGCCGAGCGCGTCGGCGAGCTCTGCCATGCGATCGAGGTCGCGGCGTCCGCGGGCCCGGCCTCCTCGGGGCTGCGCCTCGACGAGGCGCTGCTCGCCGACCTCGTGACAGCGTGTGATGCCGCCCGGATCGTGATCGACGCCTGGGTCGAGGAGACTTCCGCCCCATGACCGCCGACCAGTCGCCGCTCACCCGCTCGGCCCTTCCCGACGATCCGCTCGCGCTGCTCGACCGGTGGCTTGAGGATGCCGCGGCGACCGGGATGACCGACCCGAACGCGATGACGATCGCGACGGCGGGCGCGGACGGGCGTCCGTCGGCCCGCACCGTGCTGCTGCGCGGCGTCGGCCCCGACGGGCTGCGCTTCTACACCAACCGTCTGAGCCTCAAGGGCCGTCAGCTCGCCGACAATCCCCGTGCGCAGGCGCTGTTCCACTGGCGCGAGCTCGGGCGTCAGATCCTCGTCCACGGCGCGTGCGCGCCGCTCGGCGACGCGGAGTCCGACGCGTACTTCGCCGGGCGGCCGCGGATCTCGCAGCTCGGCGCCTGGGCGTCCGAGCAGGGGACGGTCCTGCCCGACCGCGAGGCGCTCGACGCCCGACTCGCCGAAGCCGTCGATCGTTTCGCCGGTGCCGAGGTGGAGCGCCCGCCGTACTGGGGCGGCTACCTCCTGGAGCTCGAGGTGATCGAGTTCTGGCAGGCGCACGAGTACCGCCTCCACGACCGGTTCGCCTACGCGCGCGACGCGGGCTGCTGGCGCGTCGACCGCCTCGCGCCATGACCCGCTCTCAGAGTTCCTGAAGGCCGCGCGATGATGATCCACCCATGACCGACGTCGGCCCCCTCGTTCTCGTCGTCGACGACGACGCCGCCATCCGCGAGGCGCTCGAGCGCGCCCTGCGTCTCGAGGGCTTCGCCGTCGCCACCGCCGATGGGGGGCGCGCGGCCCTCGACCAGGTCTCGCGCAACCCGCCGGCGGCAGTGATCCTCGACGTCACGATGCCCGATCTCGGCGGGCGCGCCGTGTGTGCGCGCCTGCGCGCCGATGGCGTGCGCACCCCGATCCTCATCCTCTCCGCGCGCGATGAGGTCGAGGACCGCGTCGCCGGCCTGCAGGCCGGTGCCGACGACTACCTCGTCAAGCCGTTCGCGGTCGAGGAGCTCGTCGCCCGGCTGCGTGCGCTCCTGCGCCGTGCGGGCGAGGAGCCCGATGCCGAGGCCGGCGGCGCCCTCACGGTCGGCGACCTCGTGATCGACCCGGCGGCGCACCTCGTCCACCGCGGCGGCCGCGAGATCGAGCTCACCCGGCGGGAGTTCGAGCTGCTCGAGGTCTTCGCGCACAATGCCGGCATCGTCCTCGCCCGCGACCGCCTGCTCGAGCTCGTCTGGGGGTACGACTGGGCCGCCGACGGCAACGTCGTCGACGTCTTCGTCAGCTACCTGCGGCGCAAGCTCGAGGCCGAGGGCGAGTCGCGGATGATCCAGACCGTGCGGGGCGTCGGGTTCGTCCTGCGCGACCCCGCGGGGCCGCGGTGATCCGTCGGCTCACCCCGCGCTCGCTGACCGGGCGCGTGACCCTCGCCGCCGTCGCAGCGGTCGGGACGGCGCTGCTCCTCACGGCAGCGGCCGTCCTCATCGCCAGCGCTCGGGCGGATCGCAACACGCTCGATGGCGAGCTGCGCAACCAGGCGCAGCGGCTGGCGCCCATGGGTCGCCCAACGCGCGACCTGCCGGGCTATGGAGAACCGGGCGAACGCGACCGGCGTGAGGCCCCCGGCCGCCTCGACCCGGGTGAGGATCGCTTCACGCGGCTCGTCTTCGCCGATGGGACCTTCGTGGCGGGCGGCGCCAGCGTGCCTGACGGGTTCCCGCTCCCGCGGTCCCAGGACACGCCCAAGACGGTGCGTGTCGGAGGGCAGAGCTGGCGCACGCTCGTGCGGCCCATCGGCGGCGGCGTGCAGGTGCAGGTCGCCGCGAAGATGGCGCCGCTTCAGGAGCGCCAGCGCCGGCTCCTCTACGTCGTGCTGGCGGCGCTCGTCGGCGGGCTGCTCGCCACCGCGCTGATCACGCGGACGCTCGCGCGCCTCGCGGTGCAACCGATCGAGCGGCTGCGGCGCACCACCGACGAGATCACCCAGACCGGCGATCTGGCAGCGCGCGTGCCGGTCGGCGCCGGGCCGGAGGAGGTCGACGCGCTCGGCGCCGATCTCAACGCGATGCTCGCGCGGCTCGAGGCGACGGCGGCAGGCCGGGAGGCGGCGCTCGAGAGCACCCGCCGCTTCGCCGCGGACGCCGGCCACGAGCTGCGCACCCCGCTCACGAGCCTCAAGGCGAATCTCGCGACCGGCGCCACGGCACAGGCCGTCGAGGATGCCGCGCGCCTCGCGGTCCTCGTCGAGCAGCTGCAGGCGCTGGCCCGCGGTGAGGCGGGGCCGCCGGCGCGCGTCGAGGACGTCGACCTCGGCGAGCTCGCCGACGCCGCGGTCGCGGCGGTGCGCACGCGAAACCCGCAGGCGACGGTGACGCTCACCGCGCCGGAGGAGGGCCCGTCGATCGTCGGCGAGGCGGAGAGCCTGCGGATGCTGCTTGACAATCTGCTCCAGAACGCCGCGAACCACGGCCGCCCGGGCGGCACGATCGCCGTCACGATCGAGGCAATACAGGCCGGCGCCCTGGTGCTCGTCGATGACGACGGCCCCGGCGTCCCGACGGACGAGCGCGAGGCGGTGCTCCAGCGCTTTGTGCGCGGCACGGGCGCCGGGGGCCTTGGCACCGGGCTCGGGCTCTCGATCGCCGCAGCGCAGGCCGCGCGTCATGACGGGGAGCTCGTGCTCCAGGATTCGCCGCTCGGCGGCCTGCGCATCCGTGTCACGCTGCGCGGCGTCGCGTAGGCTCGGCGCGTGAGCCTACGCTCCGCCTATCGCGCCGGTGGCGCCGATCTGCCGTTCGGTGATCCGCTTCCCGCCCATCCAGGGGTGGCGATGGAGGGGTACTTCTGGCGCTTCACCGATGTCGCAGGTGGCCGCGTCGTGATCGCGCTCAACGGCGTCAACCAGTCGGATCAGGGCCCCTGGGCGACGCTCGGACTCGCCGGCCACCCAGGGCGGTTCCTGCGCGCGGTCGAGTACCAGGAGGGGGCTGCGGACCGGTCGGCGCTCGGCGCATCGGCTGGGCCCGCCTTCCGCGGGACCGCGCGGGAGCTGCATGTCGACCTCGGCCCGGACGCGCGCCTTGATGCCGTGATCCACGATGCGGTGCCGTGGCCGCGACGGTCGCTCGGCGGCTCGAGCATCTTCCAGAGCGTCCCCGCGCTCAATCAGTACTGGCACCCTTGGCTGCTCGGCGGCCGCGCGGAGGGCGAGGCGGTGCTCGGTGATCAGCGGATCTCGCTCGATGGGACCGCGGTCTACGCCGAGAAGAACTGGGGACGCGGCGGTTTTCCGCCGGCCTGGTGGTGGGGGCAGGCGCAGGGCTTCGACGACCCCGGCGTCTGCGTCGCGTTCGCGGGGGGCGTGATCGAGTCCGGGCCGCTGCGGACCGAGGTCACCGCCGTCGTGGTCCTGCTGCCGGACGGCACGCTCATCCGTCTCGGCGATCCGGTCATCAATCCGGCGCGCTCGAGCATCTCGCGGGCCGGATGGAGGTCCGCGTCCGTCGCCGCGGGCGCCTCGTCTGGAGTGGAACGTCGGAGCTCGCGGCCCTGGAGCACGGGGGGATCGAGCGCGCCGCTGCGGAGGCGGCGCGTCGCGGCGCACCCGGCGCAAGCGCCGTGCCGCCCCTCACCTGACGGACTCGGCATGATGTACCGCATGCCGTCCGCCACCGGAACCGTGCCCACCGGCGTCGCCGCCATTCTCGCCCCGGTCGTCGAGCGTCTGGACGCCCGCGCCGAGGGCGGCCGCGGCTTCGCGCTGCGATTCTGGGATGGGAGTGAGCTGCCGGCCACCCCCGGCTGGGTCGACCCGCCCGCGGTCGTCTTCCGCACGCCCGACGCGCTCGTGCGGATGATTCGTCGCCCCGGCGAGCTCGGGCTCAGCCGTGCCTATGTGGCGGGCGAGCTCGAGGCCGAGGGCGACCTCGAGGACACCTTCGCGCGGGTCAAGGTCTGGCGCTACGCGCCGTTCGAGCGCGGGGATCTGATCCCCGCCCTGCGTGCGGTGCGGCGCCTGGGGATCCTGCGTCGCCCGGAGCCGGAGCCGCCCGCCTGCGAGGCGCGCCTCAGTGGTCGCGCGCACTCGCACAAGCGCGACAGCGACGCGATCCAGCACCACTACGACGTCTCGAACGAGTTCTACCAGCGGATGCTCGGACCGACGATGGTCTACTCCTGCGCGTACTTCGACGGGCCGCAGGACACGCTCGAGGCCGCCCAGACGCGCAAGCTCGACGTCATCTGCCGCAAGCTCGGGCTCAACGACACCCACCGGCTGCTCGACATCGGCTGCGGCTGGGGATCGATGCTCATCCACGCCGCACGCGAGTACGGCGCCCGCGCCGTCGGCGTCACGCTCTCGGAGGCCCAGGCGGAGCTCGCGCGCGAGCGGATCCGCGAGGCCGGCGTCGAGGACCTCTGCGAAGTGCGCATCCAGGACTACCGCGATATCGCAGACGGCCCGTTCGACCGCATCTCGAGCATCGGGATGTTCGAGCATGTCGGTGAGGCCAACCTGCCGCTCTACCTCGAGAAGGCGCGGTCGCTGCTCGCCGACGACGGGCTCTTCCTCAACCACGGCATCGTGCGCGCCCAGGGCGCCGCGATGGACCCGAACACCTTCGCGATGCGCTACGTCTTCCCCGACGGCTACCTGCACACGCAGGGCGCGGTCATCAGCGCGTTCGAGGCCGCGGGCTTCGAGCTGCGTGACGACGAATCACTGCGCCCGCACTACGCACGGACGCTGCGCTGCTGGGCGGAGAACCACGATGCGCATCGTGAGCTCGCGGTCGCGGAGATCGGCGCGGAGCGGGAGCGTGTCTGGCGCCTGCACAACGTCGGCGCGGCGCTGGGCTTCGACTGCGGCGATCTGTCGCTCCACCAGGCGCTGCTGGCGCCGATCGGCGGCGGACCGGAGTTCGAGACGCGGATCCCCGACTACCGGTCGTAGGACGAGCCGAGCATCGCCCCGGGGCTCACGCGCACTCTGCGCCGACCCCGGGGGAGACTCGTCCTGTAGGGCTTTAGCCCTTGACGGAAGCCTTCAGCTTCGCGCCGGCGCTGAACTTCGGCGCCTTGCTCGCGGCGATCTGGATCTTCTCGCCGGTTGCGGGGTTGACGCCCTGACGGGCATTGCGGTGGGCGACCGAGAACTTGCCGAAGCCGGTCAGCGCAACCTCGCCGCCACCCTTCAGCTCAGCCTCGATGGTGTCCAGGACCGCGTCGAGGGCATCGGCGGCACCACTCTGAGTCAGGCCTGTCTTGTCGGCCATAGCCTTGACCAAATCGTTCTTGTTCACCTGCGTAACCCTCCTCTAGGGTCGTGGGACAGGGGAAACGCTAGGGAGGGGGTCGGTCGGTATCGCGATTTCGGGGTTTCCGGACCGCCGCCGGAGCCGATTCAGGCCTCTTTGACGATCGCGTATCCGATCCGATCCGCGACGCGGATGACGCCCTCAGACATCGCGGAAAAGCGCCGGTAGAGCTCCTGCGTGCTCAGTGCCTCGTGCAGGTTCTCGCCGAGGACGAGCACTGCCATCGCGCCGCGATAGGTGCGCTCAAGACGGCGCTGATCCTTCACCGCGGCCGTTGCGCAGGCCTGCGCCAGGTCGCGATCGCCGTCGAGGTGGGCGAAGGCATCGGTCAGGTGCTCGATGCCGGTGCGCAGCAGCCGCGACATGTCGGCCATCCCGCTGTTCGGCGAGAGCCGCAGCGCCTCCGCCTCGCGCACGGCGTTCTTCGCGCCGTTGACCACCTCGTCGAGCCCGCGCGAGAGCTCAAAGAGGTCCTCCGGCTCAAGCGGCGTGGTGAAGGCCTCACGCACGGCGGTCGTGAGCCGCAGCTTGATCTCGTCGGCCGCATGCTCGGCGGCGCGCACCTCGTCGGCGGCCTGGCCCTCGCCGTGCGCCCAGCGCTCGAACGCGGTCATCGCCACGACCGACGTGCGTCCCTGCTCGGCGAGGATGCCGAGGACATCCGGGGACTCCGGGAGGAACCAGCGCTTGTGCCGTGGAGTCACAGCGATGCCACACCTTTCCACAGTCCGAGGAAGGCGACGCCCAGGAGGGCGGCCGCCGGGAGCGTCGTCACCCACGCGATGCCCATACTGCGCACGACCTCCCACCGTACGTGTCGCCAGCGGCGGCGGCCGGCACCTGTCCCGACCACGGATGACGAGACGATCTGGGTCGTGCTCACCGGCCCGCCAACGAGCGATGCGCCGAAGATGACGGCGGTCGAGGTGACCTGACTGGCGAGCGAGTCGAGCGGGCGCAGGTTGAAGATTCGTCGCCCGACCGTCCGCACGATCCGCCAGCCGCCGAGCGCGGTCCCCAGGGTCAGCGTGAGTCCCGTCACGACCTTCACCCACAGCGGGACGGTGAAGTCCTGGGCGTGGCCGGAGGCGAGCAACAGTGCTGTGATGACGCCCATCGCCTTCTGGGCGTCGTTGGCGCCGTGGCTGTAGGAGAGGCCTGCCGCGGCGACCCACTCGCTCCCGACCACCGGGCCCCGCCAGCGGTCCGTCCAGCGGCGGGCGGCGCGGCGCGTGAGGCGCAGGAGGATGAACCCGACCGCGAAGCCGATCGGCGGCGAGACGAGCAGCGCGACGAGCGTGCCGATCACGCCGACGGGATGCAGGCCGTCCATGCCGCCCCAGTTGACCGCATGGGTTCCGCCTGCCGCGATCGCGGAGCCGACGAGTCCGCCGACGAGCGCATGCCCGGAGCTCGACGGCATCCCGCGCCACCAGGTGATGAGGTTCCACGCCGTCGCGCCGGCGAGGCCCGCGCCGATCGCGGCGACCGTCTCGCCGCTCGGGAGTTGGACGATCGAGCCGATCGTGTCCGCGACGGCGGTCCCGAAGACGATGGCCCCGAGCAGGTTGAAGGTCGAGGAGAGCGAGATCGCCTGGAGCGGCGTGGCACCGCGGGTGGCGACAAGGGTCGCGATCGCGTTCGCTGCGTCATGGAAGCCGTTGGTCAGCGCGAAGGCGAGCGCCAGTGCGATCGCGAGGTAGAGCGCGGCGTCCATCGGCGGTGGGTCAGCGCCGCTCCGGCGGAGCAGAGCGGTCACGAGTGAGATGCCAGTCCTCGCAGAGGTCACAGCGGTAGGGGGAGAACCGATCGCCGTATGCCGCGCGATCCTGGGCGGCGATCGCGCGTGCCTCGGCCTCGGTCGCGAACCGGCGCTTTGACGAGCAGGCATCACGACGGCGCTGCTCGCGCTCGCGTCCCTCCTCGAACCATCGCTCGATGTCGCGGCTCACCGACTCAGCCTACGCGAGCGCCGCTGGGCGTCACGGGGCACGGCCCGTGCGCCGTAGGCTGCGCCCATGGAGCTGCAGGGGAAGGTCGTCGTCGTCACCGCCGGCGCTTCGGGCATCGGCGAGGCGCTCGTGCGCCGCGTCGCGCAGGAGCGGCCCAGGGGATTGGTCGTGACCGACCTCGACGGGGCAGGCGCCGTCGCACTTGCGGCCGAGCTCGGTGGGCCGGTGCGCGGCATGCAGGGAGACGCCTCGTCGGAGACCGATGTGCGTGAGGCGCTCGCCGCGGCAGCGCAGTTCGGACCGGTCGATGTGTTCTTCGCGAACGCCGGGATCGCCGTCGGCACCGACGAGCAGACGCCTGACGAGATCTGGGACCTCGCCTTCGACGTCAACATCCGCGCCCACGTACTCGCCGCGCGCCTGCTCGTCCCTGAGTGGGTTGAGCGCGGCAGCGGCTGCTTCGTCAGCACGGCGTCCGCCGCCGGACTGCTCACGCAGCTCGGCTGCGCGCCCTACGCGGTCACCAAGCACGCGGCGGTCGCGTTCGCCGAATGGCTCGCCATCCATTACGGCGACCGCGGCGTCCAGGTGGCGTGCGTCTGTCCGCAGGGCGTCAACACGGCGATGACGCGGATCGACGCACGCGGCGACGGGCTCTCGCAGCTCGGGCAGGACGTCCTGCGCGCAGCAGGGGAGATGCTCGAGCCGTCCGATGTCGCGGAGGCCGTCGTGCGCGGGCTCGCCGAGGACCGCTTTCTCATCCTCCCGCACCCGGAGGTGCAGGGGTACATCGAGCGCAAGGCCGCCGATCCGCAGCGCTGGATCGGCACGATGCAGCGGCTCCGACGCGCAATCGAGCGCCCCGGCGCCTGAGGAACCTCCGCCGCGATCGGGGTGCTGTGCGTACCGTGACGATGATGCGCGTCACTCTGCGGCACTTCGCAGCACCGCTCTGCACCGTCGCAGTCGCTGCCGCGCTGCTCGCCGGCGGCGCGCAGGCCGTCCACGCCGCTCCGCTGCGGCTCGGTCCGATCCGGGACCGCATCCTCCCGCCGGGCGCCGCCCGCGCGGCGCAGGCCGGCACGCTCGTCAGCATCACGACGCCCAGCGGCGTCACGCTCCCCGTCACGATCGACACCCGGCTCGGCGCGGCGGGCACCGTGGCAGCGCAGCGCTACGCGGACATCCTCGACGGCCTGCCGCACGGTGATGAGCTCGCCGAGCTGCGGATGACGCTCGTGCCCTCCGCCGAGGTCAATGCGCGCTGCGGCGGCAGCGACTCGAGCGGCATCCTCGCCTGTTACAGCCCGTCGGCGTCGCGGATGATCCTTCCCGGCGACGGCGTCGATCCCGCCGGCGGCTACAGCATCGAGTACGTCCTTACGCACGAATACGGGCACCACATCGCGGCCAACCGGTCGAACGCGCCGATGACCGCGCTCGACTATGGGCCCAAGCGCTGGTCGTCGTACGAGCTCGTCTGCGACAAGGTCGGCCAGGGGCGCCTCTTCCCGGGGGACCAAGGGGCCAACTACCTGCGGGACCCTGGTGAGAGCTGGGCGGAGACCTACGCCCGCCTCACCTATCCCGACGAGCCGTGGCGCTTCAGCACGCTGCTCGAACCGGACGCGGGGGCGCTCGTCGCCGCGAGCCTCGACGTGAGCGATCCATGGACCGGCGGCAAGACGCGGACCTTCCGTTCGACGCTGACGCGCTCCGGCGCGACGAGCCGCAGCTTCGCCATCACGCTGCGCCTCGACGGGCGCCTCGCGGTGCGGCTCCACGGCCCGCGCGGGGCCCAGTACGACCTGCGGATGAGCTCGCTCGGCGTCGTGCGCACGCGCACCCGCACCCGCGGCGCCCAGGACTCGATCGTCTATGGGAACGCGTGCCGTGAGGCGCGCGAGGAGCGCGTCACGCTGACCGTGCTGCGGCGCTCCGGCAGTCGCGGCGGGGCCTTCCGGCTCACCGTCGCCTACGCCGGCTGACCGGGCTCTGATAGACACACCGGCCATGCGCTTCGAGCTGGCCGGCAAGACGGCACTGGTGACCGGAGGAGCCCGTGGTATCGGGCTCGAAACCGCCCGCGTGCTCACCGAGCGCGGGGCGAACGTCGTCGTGGTCGACCTCGACCCTGACGCCGTCGAGCGCGCCGCGGCGGACCTCGGCGAGCGGGCTTCCGGCATCGCCGCCGACGTCACCGATCGCGGCGCGCTCCAGCGCGCGGTCGCCGCCACCGTCGAGCGCTACGGCGGCCTCGACGTCGTGATGGCCAACGCCGGCGTCGCCGCGCGCGTGTCGACGATGCTCGCCATGCCGACCGAGACGTTCGACCGCGTGCTCGACGTGAACATCGACGGCGTCGTGAACACGGTCCAGGCGGCGCTCCCGGAGATCGTGCGACGACGCGGCCATATCGTCGTCGTGGCGTCCGTGTACGCATTCGCCAACGGTGTCGGCAGCCTGCCCTACGCGATGAGCAAGGCCGCCGTGGAACAGATGGGCCGCGCGCTGCGCGTCGAGCTCACCCCGCACGGTGCCAGCGCAAGCGTCGCGTACTTCGGGTTCATCGACACCGACATGGTGCGCACCGCGCTCGACGGCGACCCGCTCGCCGAGCGGATGATGGCGTCGATGCCGCGCGTGATCTCCAAGCGCCTGAAGCCGCGCGCGGCGGCCGAGGCGGTCGTGGCCGGGATCGAGGAGCGCCGAGCGCGGATCATCGTCCCGCGGCGCTGGCGGATCTTCTTCCACCTGCGCGGCATCCTCGGGCCGCTCATGGATGCGCACATGGAGCGCGACGCGCCCACCCGCGAGCTCGTGGCCCAGCTCGATGCGCGCGTGGGCGAGGACCACCCGACCACGGCCTAGGGCCCGTCCGGGCATAGGCTGAAGGGGTGCTGCGCGCCCTGCCGCCACACGTGCGCCTGCGGTCCACCGTCTTCGTCGGCAGCTTCGACCGCTTCACGATCCCGCCCCTGCTGATCCCCATCAGCCACGCCTTCGGGATCTCGCTCGGCGCGGCCGCGGCGGTGGCGAGCGTCTACTTCGTGACCTACGGCGCGGGGCAGGCGGTCTGGGGGACGCTCTCCGACCGGTTCGGACGCGTCGTTGTCCTGCGGGTCGGTGTCGCCGCGGGCGCGCTCGCGTGCATCGCCTCCGCGCTGGCGCCGGGGCTCGCGACGCTCGTCGTCGTGCGCGCGCTGGCCGGGTTCTTCTTCGGCGCGCCGATGCCCACGTCGCTCACCTACCTCGGAGACACCGTCCCGCCGCGCCGCCGCCAGCAGGCGCTCGTCTTCCTCATGGCGTTCGCGAGCGCGGGCGTCGCGCTCGGCACGATCGTCGGCGGCATCTGCGCGCAGTTCTTCGACTGGCGCACCGCTTTCGCCGTCTCGGCGGTGCTCGCCGTCGGATCGTCGCTGATGCTGATCGGGCTCCCGGAGCCGCCGCGCGAGCGCCCCGACGCGGGCGCGCTGCGGCAGGTGGGGAAGATCCTGCGCGATCGCTGGGCGCCGATCGTCATCGGCCTCGGCTTCCTCGATGGCGTCGTGGTCTTCGGGGCGCTGACCTTCGTCGCCGCGGCGCTCCAGCACAACGGCGTCGGCGCGGCGCTCGCCGGGTCGGCCGCTGCCGGCTTCGGCATCGCCAACTCGCTCTGCGCGCCGTTGGTCACCCGGGCGCTGCGCACCCACGCGACGCCGGTGCTCATCGCGGGCGGCGCGTCACTGGCGGCCGCGGGGCTTGCGCTCTGCGCGATCAAGGCCACCGTCCCGACGACCGTCGTCGCGACCGCTGCCCTCGGTGCCGGCTTCGGCTTCATGCACACGAGCTTCCAGATGTGGGCGACCGAGGTCGTCCCCGAGGCGCGTGCGGTGACGATCTCCTTCTTTGCGGCGGCGGTCTTCCTCGGCGGCGCCGCTGCGTCCGCGGCCGCCGCGCCGCTCCTCGACGACGCGCGGTTCTCCGCCGTCTTCCTGATCGCCGCGGGCGGGGCGGTGGCCGTCGCGATCGGCGGGTCGCTGCTGCGAGCGCGCTACCTCGCGACCGTCGAGCGGCCCTTGCCCTTGAACCAGTCCTTCACGACGCGGTAGGACGGCCGCACGTTGCCGGCGGGCGTGACCAAGCCGGAGTCCCAGGTGGCGGGCGCCGCTGCGCCGAAAAAGTTGTAGACGTAGATCCGGGTGATCCGCGGGTTGCGGGTCGCCATCGGGCCGAGGATGTACTTCAGCACGGTCGCGGCCCGCTGTGGCCCCTGCTTGAAGCGCCGCGCCCGCGGGCTCGTCGCGCGGACGATCCCGCCGGTCTCCGTGAGCCACACGGTGCCCTGGACGCCGCGCAGGAACGCACGGGTCGACGTGTCGCGCAGGTTGTTCACGTCGATGTAGTTGTGCAGCGCCCAGAGCTTCGGGTCCGGGAGGCCACGACGATGGATCGCGCTGCGCAGGCGCCGCGCCCAGGCCACGAGCTGCGGGTCGTCGAGCAGGGACGCGGCGGCGATCCGGCAGCCTGCGCAGTGGCGGCGCAATGTCTCGTAGTAGGCGGCCACTCTCGCCGGGGACTTCGCGGTCGGCTGCCCGGAGTGGTTCGCCTCGTTCCACGTCGCGAACTCGCGCACCCATGGGTAGCGCGCAAGGAGCTGGTCGATGACGACGCCGTACTGCCGCGGCGTCGGCAGGATGCGCGAGCGGCCCTTGACGCGTGACTGGCTGAAGATCACCAGCGGCTCGATGCCGGCGGCGTGCGTCGTCGTCATCCACGCGTCGAGCTCGGCGAGCTGCCAGCCGTAGCGCATGGCGTCCCAGGCGAGATTGAGCCGCGCGTAGCGCACCCCGAGGGGGGTGAAGAGCGGGTTGGTGAAGGCGGCCGCCTGTTGCTCGGCGATGCCGACGATGGGCTTCGCGTCGGCGGCGGGCGCGTTGGCGCAGAGCGCGAGGACGGCGCTGGCGAGGATCCCGGCGATGCCCCGAGCGCGGATCGGTGAGGTCGCTGCCAACACGGCCGCCATGATGGCAGGGGCGGTGGCGCGCAAACCCCGGTCAGCGGGGGTCTGCCTGATTCCCGGAGGCTCCCTGCGGGACCGCCGCCCCCGTCGCGATACTCACACAAATGCGGTGGAGGACCCCCATTCTGGGTGGAACGACCGTGCTCGCCGCGTGCATCGCGGTGCTCCTGCTGCCCGCGGGTCGCACCGCCGAGATGGCGCACATCGCTGCGGCATCAAGTGAGGCGCAGGCGGCCGGGATCGCGCCGAGGGAGCGGCGGTCCACAGCGCCGGTGAACCTCACGATCGCCGCGACCGGCGACTTCCTCATCCACTCTCCCGTGTGGCTGCGCGCGGCGGCGAACGGCGGCGGGCACCGGTACGACTTCGCGCCGATGTTCCGGTACATCCGTCCCTACATTCGGGGCGCGGACCTCGCCTTCTGTCACATGGAGACGCCGCTCACGCGCAAGGCGCCGAGCGGGTACCCGATCTTCAACACGCCGCCCGGGCTCGTGCGGGCGATCGTCAGCACCGGCTGGGACGCCTGCAGCACCGCCTCGAACCACAGCCTCGATCAGGGACAGTTCGGGATCGACGCGACGCTCTCGACGCTGCGCCGGCATGGGATCGACGCCGCCGGGACCGCCCGGTCAGCGCGCGGGGCACGGCGCATCGTCCTGCTGCGCGCCAAGGGGGTGACGGTGGCGTTCCTCGCGTACACCGCGGTCTCCAACGGGCAGATCGAGCCGCACCCGTGGTCGGTGGCCTGGGCGAACCCCGCGGAGATCCTGAGCGACGCCCGCCGGGCGCGGCGCGCGGGCGCCGACGCGGTCGTCGTCAACCTGCACTGGGGCGACGAGTACGCGACGCAGCCGAGCGCCTTCCAGGTCGCGCTCGCCCGCCGGCTCACCGCCTCGCGCGACATCACCGCCGTCATCGGGCAGCACGCGCATGTGGTCGAGCCCATCCGCCGGATCAACGGCAAGCTCGTCGTGTTCGGCGAGGGCAACCTCATCTCGAACCAGACCCCCTCCTGCTGCGCTCCGGGCGCGCAGGACGGGTTGCTCGCGCTCCTGCGTCTGCGCGTCGTGCCCGGGGGCGCGGCGCGGCTGCGGCGCGTGGACTACGTGCCGCTCTGGGTGCGCCACCCGGACTACGCGGTGCTGCCGGTGCGGCGGGCGCTCGTACACGGGCTGGCCCCCGCCGGGGAGCTCAAGGCCTCCTGGCGGCGGACGGTCGGCACAGTCGGACGCCGACGCGTCTACGCGCCCTGGGCCGCCCGGCGTCCCTGACCCGCCGCGCGCCTCAGCCGGTCAGGCAGGCGGTGATGGAGGTCTTCATCTCCGCCACGATCGACGCGGGGAGCTGCGTCACCTTGCCCTCCTTGGCGATCAGCGCGGCGATGTCCTCGTCGGTGATCGCCTTGCGCACGCCGTTCTGGACGCAGGTGATTTGGGCCGCGGTCGCGCCGCTGCCCTTCAGGCTCGCGGCGATCTGCGTCTCGATCTTCGTGCGGATCGCCTCGACGGTGGCCGAGTCCCCGCTGGGTTGCGTGCCGCCGGCGGCGACCTCCTCCTGGCACCCCGTGACGATCGCCTCAAGCTGGGCGAGGGCCGCCTTGTCGTCGCCCATCGAGCCGTAACCGAGGTTGCGGAAGTCCTCATCACCGAGCGCCCGGCCCTTCGCGATGATGCAGTCGCGCACGGGGGCCGCGATGGCCGTCTCGTTCTTGAGGCCGTTCTCGTACTCCGAGCGCAGCAGCTCGGTGGAGAGGTCGTCGATGCGCCACTCCCGGTTCTCCTTGACGACCGTGACCGGGCCGGTCGCGCCGCCCTGGTCGCCGCCGACGAAGGTGACGGTCGCGGTGCCCTTGTCGCCGTCGGTGATGATGTTCGCGACGGTGATCTTCGACGGGGCCTTCTGGGCGGCGGCGTCCTTCGCCTCCACGGCCAGGCAGTTCGCCTGCGTCTTGTAGATCTTCGTCAGCAGGGCGTTCGTGAAGGTCTGCTCGCAGACGACCTTCGGGTCGTTGCTGTCGGCGACCTTCTGGAGCGCCGCGGTGATGTCGGCCTTCGGGTCGTCTCCGCCACCGCCGCAGGCGGCGAGCGAGACGCTGACGGCGAGCAGCGCGGCGAGCGCGAGGATGAGGGAGCGGGGGGGAGCCGGTCATGCCGAAAACCCTACCGACCGCGATCTCCGGCACCGCGGGATCTGGTGGACGGATGGCACGGCGGCTGGGAGGATGTCCGTCATGGATCTCAAGGGACTCAAGGACAAGGTCAAGCTCGATGACCTCAAGGACAAGGCCAAGCGGGATGAGCTCCTCGACAAGGCGAAGTCCGAGGGCGGCAAGCTCACGGACAAGGCCAAGGGGCTGCTCGGCAAGTAGTGCACTCCGTCCTTCCCGCCCTCCTCCTCGATCCGTTCAGCGACACGACCGACGCGGGCCGCTCGTCGGCCTTCCTCGTGCTCGTGTCGTTTGTCGTCTCGTTCCTCTTCATCCGCACGAGCGCGCGGATGATCCGCGCCGAGGTCTCCTGGTGGCCGGGGAACGTCGAGACCGAGTCCGGGCTCCACCTGCACCACCTCGTGTGGGGCATCGCGCTGATGCTCCTCGCCGGCTTCCTCGGCTTCACGTTCGAGGCCGACAAGCCGTGGGGCCAGATCGCTGCGGTCGCCTTCGGCATCGGCGCCGGACTCACGCTCGACGAGTTCGCGCTCTGGGTCCACCTCGACGATGTGTACTGGAGCGACGAAGGCCGGATCTCGCTCGACGCGGTCGTCCTCGTCGCCGCCTTCATGGCGCTCGTCGTCGTGGGGACGCGGCCGTTCGGTCTCGACGAGGCGAGCTCGGTCGCCGGGACCGCCTTCATCGTGCTGCAGGCGCTGCTGCTCGCGGCGGTGACGTTCCTCAAGGGCCGCATCGGCCTTGGGATCGTGGCGGTCTTCGTCCCGCTGTCGGGCCTCTGGGCGGCGTGCCGGATGGCCAAGCCCGACTCGCCGTGGGCGCGGCGGTTCTACAGCGAGGACAAACAGGAGCGCGCGCGGCGGCGGTACCCGCCGGACCGCCTGAGCGTGCGCCTGCGGGCGCGGTTCTTCGATCTCATCGGCGGGCGCCCGACCGCGGCGGCCGAGCAGCAGTCGTAGGGCGCTCGTCGCTGGCGCGCCCGCCGGCGCCCTCCGGTACGTTCTGGCGCGTCCGCTCCCTCCTGAAGGATCTCGCCCGCATGCAGCGCCGCCTCGCCCTCATCGCCGTCGCCGGTCTCGCCGCCGTCGCGACCGCCGTCCCCGTCGCCCCGGCAGCCGCTGCGGGCGGCGACGTGACGGTGATGACCCGCAACGTCTACCTCGGGGCGGACATCATCGGACTCGCCCTCGCGCCCTCACCCGAGGCCTTCCAGGCGGCCGCCTCGAAGATACTCGACACGGTCGACCGGACGAACTTCCCGGTCCGCGCCACGGGCCTCGCGAAGGAGATCAAGGCGACCAGGCCCGACCTCATCGGCCTCCAGGAGGCCGCGCGCTGGACGACCGGGCCGCTGAACGACCCACGCTTCGCGAGCACGGTGCGCTACGACTTCGTCGAGCTCCTGCTCAAGGCGCTGAGGCGCCAGGGCGTCACCTACTCGGTCGTCGTCAGCCAGGACGAGTTCAACTTCGAGGGGCCGACGCTCACCCAGGACGTGCGGCTGACCATGCGCGACGTGATCCTCAAGCGCAAGGGCTCAAAGGTGAAGCTCGGTGCGACGAGCAAGGGGCGCTACACCGACGTCTTCACCGTGCCGACCGAGGTCGGTCCGGCAGAGAGCTCCCGCGGCTGGGTCGCGGTCGACGCCAAGGTCGGCGGCCGCCCCTTCCGCTTCGTGAGCACGCACCTCGAGGCGTATGGCGACGGGCTGCGCGCGGCGCAGGCCCGTGAGCTGATCTCGACCGGCCCGCTCGGCGTGGCGACGAAGCCCTCGATCCTGCTCGGCGATTTCAACAGCGATCCGAGCGACAGCGGCGCGGCGGGCGATGCGATCCGCGCACTGAGCGGCGCCGGCTTCGCCGACACCTTCGGGTCGAAGCACAAGACGACCTTCGGGCAGAACGAGGACCTGACGAGCCTGAAGCCGCTCTCGAGCGACTTCATCGATCACGTCCTCTACCGCCCGGCAGCGCGGTTCACCGTGCGCCGCAGCACGGTGGTCGGGACCAAGCGCTTTCGCAAGGCGGCGCCGCTCTGGACGTCCGACCACTTCGGCGTGGTCGCAACGATCCGCGTGAGGTAACTGCGCGGGCGGTCAGGCGTCCGCGGCGTCCGCCCGGGCGCTGCGGACGATCTCGTCGGCGAGCGCGTCCTCGGCGGCGGCCACGAGCAGCGCGTCCTCGATCAGCTGCTCCTCCATCGCGCCGACCGCGAGCGCCTCCTCGAGGAGCGCTGCGTCGCTCACCTGCGGATCGGCCGCGTCGAGGGCAAGCGCGTCCTCAGCGGCGGCGACCATCTCCGCCTCAATGAGCAGCCCTTCCTCGGCGGCGGCGAGCGCCTGAGCGTCGGCTGCCAGCTCCTCCTCCGCGGCGGCGACGAACTCGATCTCCGCGTTGAGCCGATCCTCGATCTCGGACATGCGCGGACCATACCCCCGGTTGGGTGGTGAAATGCAAGGCGCACGCTGGCGATCGGCTACCGTGTGCTGTACAGGTGGCGTCGCTGCCTGGGAGGTTCTCGTCTGACGAGCAGCGCTTCGCGCGATTCGGACCAGCCGCAGCAGTCTCCGAATCGCACCGCGGCACTCGGCCGCAGAAAGCAGCTCACATGTCTGAACGCTCCTTCGCGGAGCTGGGCGTTTCACGCCCGGTCTCCGACGCGCTCGCCGCGCGTGGAATCAATGCCCCGTTCCCCGTCCAGCGCCTCGTCCTCGAGGATCTGCTCGCCGGCCATGACGTCATGGTCAAGTCGCCGACCGGCTCCGGCAAGACCCTCGCCTTCGGGATCCCCGTCGTCGAGCGCACGGCTGCCGAGGCCAAGCGCCCCGCCGCCCTGATCCTCGCGCCGACGCGCGAGCTCGCCCAGCAGATCGTCGAGGAGATCCGTCGCGAGGCGCACTCGCGCGCGCTCAAGGTCGCCTGCGTCTACGGCGGCGCCGGCATCCACAAGCAGTCGCAGGAGGCGCCCAAGGCGCACATCCTCGTCGCGACCCCCGGTCGCCTCCAGGACCTGCTCGACCGCGGCGCACTCACGCTTGAGCACGTGCGCATGCTCGTCCTCGACGAGGCCGACCGCATGCTCGACATGGGCTTCCGCCCCGCGGTGGACCGCATCGTCAAGCTCATCCCGCACGACCGCCAGACGGTCGTCCTGTCGGCGACGCTCGACGGTGAGGCCGGCGCCCTGGCCGACAAGTACACGACCGATGCGCGCCGCCACGAGCACGCGGTCTCCCAGGACGGGCCGGCCGACATCTCGCACGCCTTCGAGCGCGTCACCGATGAGGGCAAGCTCGACGCCCTGCTCGAGCACCTGCGTCACCCCGAGCGCGACCTCGCGCTCGTCTTCGTGCGCACGAAGCACGGGGCGGATCGCCTGGCCAAGCGCCTGACGGGCCACAAGGTGAAGGCCGTTGCGATCCACGGCAACCGCTCGCAGGGCCAGCGCGAGCGCGCGCTCGCCAGCTTCGAGAGCGGCGAGAACGACGTCCTCGTCGCCACCGACGTCGCCGCCCGTGGCATCGACGTGCGCGGCGTCAGCCACGTGATCAACTTCGACGCGCCCGGGCAGACCGACGACTACGTCCACCGCATCGGCCGCACCGGCCGCGCAGGTGCCACCGGCATCGGCGTGACCTTCGTCACGGACGCCCAGTCGGGCGACGTGAGCAAGATCGCCCGCGACCTTAAGCTTGAGGACGAGTTCGCTGCGGCGGGCCTGCGCCTCTCGGCTCCGAGCCAGCAGTCCGGTCGCTCCGGCGGGGGCTACCAGGGCGGCAACGGCGGCGGCGGTGGCGGTCGTGGCGGGCGCTCGAGCTACAAGGGCCGCTCCGGCTCGAGCTCGGGCTCCGGTTCGGGTTCCGGCAGCGGCGCACCCAAGGCGCGTCGCCGGAAGGGCTCCGGCGCCGTCGGCGGCCCGTCAGCTCCGGACCGCGCCGGCTCCGGTGGCGGCTCGCAGCGCACCGTGTACAGCTCCAAGCCCTCGCGCGGGCGCTAGGTCAAGCCCGCCGTCCGGCGGTTCAGCAGCGCCGCGGGCGGGTAGCCCGAGGCCATGAGCCGTCGGACGAGCGTCGCCTGGCTGGTGGGCCTTGTGGCCCTCCTCGTCGCGGCGACGGTCGTCTCCAGCGCCTTCGGCGGGCGCTCGGAGCAGCGCGTCGTCTGGCCCTACGGCCTAGACCAGATCTACACCGGCGCCTGCGCGAAGCTGCCGGACGGCGGCGCGAGCTGCGCCTGCCAGGCGGCGATCCTGCGCACCCGCGTCGCGTGGGGTGATCTCAGCGCCGTCTACGCGGGGACCGACGTGCAGGCCGCACAGCGCGCGAGCGCTGCTGCGGTGCAGCGCTGCGGCGGCCCCGATCCGCGGGACGTCATGCGCGCCGTCGGGCTCGAGCGCGAACTCACGCACCCCTCGCGCGCGGTCAGTCGAGGATGATCACGCGGTAGGTGAGCGATGGCACGGGGATCGATGCGTTGGTCGGGTTGCAGAGGCGAATACTGACGTTTGTAGGCGGCTCGGGCGCCGCGGTCAGGACGAGTGACGTGCTGAGGTTTGCGGCGGTGACGAGCACCACATCGTTTGACTCGACCGTGACGCCCGTAGGCGGGCCGTAACTGGCACACGACTGCGCCGCCACTGGTCCAAAGGCGTAGAGAAACGTCGAACTCGACACCTTCACGAACCCGGCCTTCGCATACGTCACAGCGCCGTCGGCGAGCGTGGGGTTCGGGTAGGTCCCGCTCAGTGCGCCGCCCGCCGCGCCGGAGATCGGTCCCGGGATGCCCTGCGCGCCTCGCGCACCCTGCGCGCCGGCCGCGCCGCGCGGCCCGGGCAGCCCGGCCTTGCGCAGCTGCGCCTGGACCGCCTTGTCGAGGTCCTTCGCGCTGATCGTGCCGTCCTTGATCTGCTTGCCGGTGATGAGCTTCGCCGCGGTGGCGGTACCCGCCGTGGCGATCACGAGTCCCAGCACGAACGCCAGCATCCAGCCGGCGCGCCCACCCATCCTGCGTCTCATCGTCTCTCCTCCCAACAGGTGCCGGGGGTATCGGCAGATGGGCCGCGGGAGCTTGAGGGTCAGCGGCGCGGGTGCATCCGGTCCATACCGGCCCGCAGCTCGGCGGCGCTGAGGAACCCAGGTTCGAGCGGCTGCGCACGGTAGCTCGTGCCACCTGCGAGCGTGAGCGTCAGCACCGGACTCCCGTCAGGGGTGAGCTCGGTGATGAGCGGACTTGCGCCCCAGGACATCACCCAGTGCCCGCCGCGCAGGCGCCGAGCGCTCCCGCCGGCGATGGACCTCGGGGCGCGCGAGTCCTGGACGTCCTCGATCAGTGTCGCCGTGCGGCGCGCGCGGTCGATCCGGTACCGCACGGCACGTGGCGGGCGTCCGAGCATTGTCCCGTTGTCGTGGACGGTGACCGTTCCGTCGGCGAGGACGCGCGCATCGTGCGCGCTGTCGAGCGGGGCGGCTCCGAGCCGGTCTCCGACGACCCGCAGGCTGCGTGCGGTGGGTGCTCCGCCCAGCTTCCAGTCGATCGTCCCGGTGGACCTGCGGATCCGGTACAGGGCGTTGAGATGGCGGGCGCTGACGACGATGTGGTCGGGGCCGTCGAGCTCGATCGAGTTGAGATGATCGAGGTCGTAGACGGTGTGCCCATCGAGGAGGGTCGGCCGGCTCGAGAGTGCGGAGCGCTCGGACATCGTGATGTGGGAGCGCGTCCGCCACGACCACAGGAGTCGCCCGGAAGCGGTCACCTCGTGGATCTCGCCCTCGAGCGCGCGTGCGTCGGCGGGGCCACCGATCGCGCGCAGGTCGACGTGGTCGCGCGGGCGGTAGACGGTGATGAGGTAGCGGTCGCCGGGCAGCTGGAGGGTCTCGTGCGGGTCGGCGATGATCCCCGCGGTCCTGATGTCGCCGAGCTGTCGGCCGCCGAGCGTGCGGTGTGCGTGCGGGCCGAACCCGAAGGCGACGAGCGGGGACGCCGACCAGGCGACCGTGCGATCCGGCAGGACCTTCGCGTCCATGACGCGCCCGCGCGTCTCCCGGTACCACCAGACCGGTGTCCCGTGGGCGTCGGCGATGATCGCGTAGGCACCGGAGATCGGGAAGAACTGCGAGAGCACGAGCCACTGGACCTGCGGTTTCGCGGTGCGCGTGGTGGTCCAGGCGGGGAAGTCGGCAGGGAGGCAGCGGACGCTGTGCGTGCGCTCGCGCCGGCCGGAGAAGCGCAGCGTGAAGCGCTGTCCCGGCCGCAGCGGGACGCGCACGGTGTGCGTCCCGGGCCCAAGTCGGCGGCCGTCGAGCCTGACGGCGCTGCCCGGCGGGACGGTGGCCGTGACGGTCGCCACGCCGCCGGGGCAGGCGAGCGTGTGGTCGAGCGCCGTCCCTCCGAGGGCCGGCCTGATGCCGGTCACGGCAGGCGCGGCGGCGATCGCGCCGGGAGCGCAGCAGAGGAGGAGGCCGAGGAGTACAGGGGCGATCGCCCCGCGAAGAACCACGGCGCCGGATCGTAGAGCCCGGCCTGCCGTCGCGCTGCTGCGGCGCTCGGGAGTAGTGTCGTCGCCGTGATCGCTCCGCTCCGCCGCGCAGGACGCGCGGCGCTCGCCCTCGCTGTGCTCGTCGCGCTGCTGCTCGTGCTCGCATCCCAAGCCGGCGCACAGGCGACCCGCACGTGGATCTCCGGCGTGGGCGACGACGCCAACCCGTGCTCGCGCACCGCTCCGTGTAAGACCCTCGCCGGTGCCATCACCAAAACGGCCGCCGGCGGCGAGATCAATGCGCTCGACCCCGGTGGCTTCGGCACGGTCACGATCACGAAGGCGATCACGATCGACCTCAGCACGACCTACCGCGGCGGCGTGCTGCACAGCGGGACCAACGGCGTCCTCATCAACGCCGCGGCGACCGATGACGTCGTGCTGCGCGGGATCGACTTCCACGGCTACGGCGACGGCCTCAATGCCGTGCGGATCCTCAGGGCGCGGTCGGTGCGCATCGAGGACAGCTCGATCGCCAGCCTCGCGCAATGGGGCGTCGACGTGAGCGCCACCGAGAACGTGCAGGTGCTCATCAACCGGGTCGACATCACGAACGCCACCCTCGGCGGTATCAAGGTCACGCCGGCGGCGACGAAGCTCGCGTCCGTGATGGTCGCGGACAGCACGATCCAGCACAGCGGCACCGGCGTGAGCGTCGGTGCCGGCGGGACCGCATGGATCACCGGCAGCACGATCTTCGGCAACACCCTCGGCATCGAGGCCGTCGCTGGCGGTGTCCTCAACTCCTATACGGACAACCGGATCGTCGGCAACACGGTCAACGGCACGGCGACGACGGAGATCGCGACGGGGATGCAGGGCCCCGCCGGCGCCCCCGGGGCGACGAGCTTCAAGCTCTTGCTGGCGCCGCTGCGCACGAGCCTCAGCACGCGGCGCGGACGGCGGGTGTCCGTGAACTACGTCGCGACCGGCGCGGGCGTCGCGAGCCTGTACGTCGTGCGCAAGGGGCGCACCGTGGCGAAGGTCACCGGCAAGGCGGCGAAGGCCGGGAGCAACGTGATCGGCTGGAACGGCAGGCTCGCCGGGAGGAAGGCGCCGAAGGGGGCCTACGCGCTTGTGCTGCACGTCGATACCGCGGACGGCCAGCACGCTGTGTCGACGGTGAAGCTCCGCGTCCGATAGCCGCGCCGCGGCGTCGGACCGGCGGGCGGTGCATCGCGCTTCTGCTCCAATAGGAGGATGCGGCGGAGGCTCCTTCCCCCGGCCCTCGTAGCGCTCATTGTCCTCGTGGCGGGGCAGGCGACGTCCGTGGCGACCGGCGAGCACGCGCCCGCCTCGCACTCCCACGCCGCCGACGCCGCGCTCAGTCCGCGCGGGTCGGTGCAGGTGTTCAACGCCAGCGGCAGCCGTGCCCCGCTCACCGTCGAAACCGGATCTGGGCCCGCACCGGCTGCGACGTCTACCGCTTCGACCCCGCGTCGAGCAGCGAGCGCCGCGTCGCGACGATCTCCACCGCGGCGGCCAGCGAGACGGCGCCGAGCGTGCGCCAAGGCGTCTGGGCGTTCGTGCGGCGCGGCGCCGGTGTGGCACGCCGCGGTGTCTACGTGCGCACGCCGGGCCGGCCGCCGCGGCTGCTCGCGCCCGTCGTCGCAACGCAGACGGTGACGACGCCGGGGCGCGTCGCCTATGTCGTGGGCAGCGTGATCGGCGCGCGCAGGATCTCCGGGCGCGGCCCCGCCGTCGTCGTCAGCGCCGCGGAGCCCGGTGTTCCCGTCAGCCTCGTGGGGACGCGCTACCGCTTCGGCTGGCTGCGCCGCGAGGCCGGCGGCATGCGCGTCGTCTGGACCGAGCGCCTGAGCTGGCGTGCGCCCTCGATCGCGCTGCGGCTCGCCGACCGGCTGCTCCCCGCGACGGCGCTGAGCATCACGACCAATGACGCAGTGCCGGACAAGTATCTGGACGAGCGCGGGATCGAACTCCTCGATCCGCGACTCGGCTGGGGCTCCTGAGCGACGCTCAGGCGACGGCCAGTTCGACCGGCTCCTCGAAGCGGATGCGCTCCATGATCGTGGCGACGAGGACCGCGCCGACGAGGTAGAAGCCGCCGGCGATGTAGAAGGCGACGTGGTACCCCTGGACGGCAGCGTCGGCGGCCACCTGTGCAGTGTCGGTGCGGCTCGAGATATAGCTCGCGACGACCGTCGCGAAGATCGAGCTGACGAGCGCGGTGCCGACCGCGCCGCCGATGCGCTCGACGACGTTCGCGGTCGCCGAGGCGACGCCCGCGTCGGTCGGGGCGACGCCGTACGTCGCGGTCGCAAGGCCCGGGCCGAAGATGAGGCCCATCCCGACACCGACGACGATGAGGCCGGGGAGGATGAGGCCCCAGAAGCTCGACTGCGCGTCCGCCTGGGCGAAGATCACCATCGCGACCATCCCGAGCAGGAGGCCGGTGGTGATCAGCGGTCGCGGCCCGACGCGCCGCAGCAGGAAGACGTTGGCGGCCATCCCGACCGGACCGATGAGGAGCGGCAGCGGCATGAAGGCGAACCCGGTCTGGATGGGGCTCAGCCCGAGCGTGCCCTGGAGGTAATACGTGAGGAAGAGGAAGTAGACGAAGCCGGCGACCCCAACGATGCCGATCGCGATGAAGCTCCCGCCGCGCGCGCGGTTCAGGACCACGTGCGGCGGCAGCAGCGGGAAGCGCACGCGCGACTCGATGATGACGTTCGCGATCAGCAGGACGACGGCGATCGCGAACGCCGCGATCGTCAGCGGCGCGCTCCACGAGTCGGTCGCGGAGTTCGAGAAGCCAAAGACGAGCGCGAAGAGCCCGCCGGTGGCGGTGACAGTGCCTGCGAGGTCGAGCGGCGGCCGGTCGGGATGCGGTTGGTTGTGGATGAGGCTCGCGGCGCCGAACACCGCGGGCAGCGCGATGAAGAGGTTCACGTAGAGGCACCAGCGCCACGACAGCCACTCCGTCAGGACGCCGCCGAGGATGAGGCCGATGGCGCCGCCGCCGGCGCCGACCACGCCGAAGAGCCCGAAGGCCTTCCCGCGCTCGACCGGGTCCGTGAAGATCGTCGAGACGAGCGCCATCGCCGCCGGTGCGAGCAGCGCGGCGAAGACACCCTGGAGTCCGCGGGCGGCCACGAGCACGCCGAACGATCCCGCCGCCCCGCCGAGCGCCGAGGCACCCGCGAAGCCGAGGAGGCCGATGATGAAGGCCCATTTGCGGCCGAAGTAGTCGCCGAGGCGCCCGCCGAGCAGGAGCAGCGAACCGAACGCCAGCGCGTAGGCGGTGATGACCCACTGGCGCTGGTCGTCGCTGAAGCCGAGGTCCGCCTGGGCGCTCGGCAGCGCGACGTTGACGATCGTCCCGTCGAGGATCACGAGCAGCTGCGCGACCGAGAGGAACGCGAGGACGAGCCAGCGGCGGGCGTGGTGCGGGTCGAGATGCAGGCGGTGCGGCACGGTGTCTCCGGGGCTCAGACCGCGGCCGTCATGCTCGCCATGGGGTCCTCGACCTTGAAGGACTCCATCATGAGGCCGACGACCACGGCGCCGAAGAGGAAGATGCCGCCCGCGACGTAGAAGCACACGGTGTACCCGTGGACGTTCGCGAGGTCGGTGATCGCGGGCGTGTCCGGCTTGCCGGAGAGGTACGAGGCGACCGAGCTCGCGAAGATCGAGCTGAGCAGAGCGGTGCCGATCGCCCCGCCGACCTGCTGCATGACGTTCACGGTCGCCGACGCGACTCCGGCGTCGGTCGGCAGCACGTCGTGCGTGGCGCTCACGAGGCCGGGCGCGAAGATGAGGCCCATCGCCAGGGCGTTGACGATCAGCGCCGGCAGGATCAGCCCGACGTAACTCGAGTCGGGGGTGATCTGCGCGACCCAGAACATCGCGACGGCGCCGAGGAGCATCCCGAGCGTCATCAGTGGTCGCGGCCCGAATCGGGCGAGGAGCTTGATGTTCACGAGGATGCCCGTGATCGCGATGACGATCGTCAGCGGCAGGAAGGCGAGGCCGGTCTCGATCGGCGTGTAGCCCTTCGTGTTCTGCAGGTAGTACGTGAGGAAGAGGAAGACGGCGAACATCGCGATGCCCGAGAGCCCCATCGCGAGGAACGCCCCACCGCGATTGCGGTCGGCGATGACGCGCGGCGGCAGCAGCGGGAAGCGCACGCGCGACTCGATCACGACATTGGCGGCCAGCAGGATGACGGCGGCGGCGAGCGCGGCGATGGTCAGCGGCGCGGTCCACGAATCGGTCGCCGAGTTCGAGAAGCCGAAGACGAGTGAGAAGAGGCCCGCGGTCGCTGTGATGGTGCCCGCGAGGTCGAGCGGCGGCCGGTCCGGATGCGCGCGGTTGTGGAGCAGCGTGAGCGAGCCGAAGGCCGCGGGGATCGCGATGAGCAGGTTCACGTAGAGGCACCAACGCCAGCTCAGGAGCTCGGTGAGGATGCCGCCGAGGAGGAGGCCGAGGGCCGCGCCGCCCGCGGCGACCGCGCCGAAGGCGCCGAAGGCCTTCGCGCGCTCCTGGGGGTCGGTGAAGATCGTGGAGAGGAGCGCGAGGCCGGCCGGGGCGAGCAGCGCGCCGAAGGCGCCCTGGAGCGCGCGCGCCGCGATGAGCATCCCGAACGACTCCGAGGCGCCGCCGATCGCCGAGGCGATCGCGAAGCCGAGGAGGCCGATGATGAAGGCCCACTTGCGGCCGAAGTAATCGCCGAGGCGCCCGCCGAGCAGGAGCAGCGAGCCGAAGGCGAGCGCGTACGCGGTGACGACCCACTGGCGGGAGTCGTCGCTGAAGCCGAGGTCGGTCTGGGCGCTCGGCAGGGCGATGTTCACGATCGTCGCGTCGAGGACGACCATGAGCTGGGTCAGGGCGAGGAGCCCCAGGACGGTCCAGCGCCTTGCGTGATGCGGGTCGAGCTCGTTGTGCGACATTCCCTCGCACAGTACGTGCCCGCGGCCCGGCGATGCGTCGCGCCCGAGCTCGCAAGGCACCTCACTTCTCGCGTTTGTACCTATGTGATACATAGGTAGGGATGGATGACGTCACGCTGGGAGAGGCGGCGCGCGCGCTCGGCGTGAGCGTCGACACGCTGCGCCGCTGGGATCGCGAGGGGAAGCTCACGACGACGCGCGACGAGCGCGGGCGCCGGCGCGTCCCGGCCGCTGAGATCGAGCGCCTCTCGCGGCGTCCGCGGCGGCACCGCACCGGCGCGCAGGGTTCGGCCCGCAACCGCTTCACCGGAGTGGTGACCTCCGTCGAGGTCGACGGCGTGATGGCGCTCGTCGAGATCGAGGCTGGGCCGTTCCGCATCACCGCCGCGATCACGCGCGACGCGGTCGAGGAGCTCGGGCTCGTGCCCGGCAAGCCGACCACGGCGGTCGTCAAGGCGACGTCGGTGATGGTCGAAGGCGCCGCGTGAGGCGACGCGCCACGATCCTCGCGCTGGTCGCCGTGGGCGTGGCGCTCGTCCTCCCGGGTGGGGCGCAGGCGACGACGGTGTTCGCCGCATCGTCGCTGCGTGACGCGTTCCCGCGGATCGACCGTCAGGCGACCTGGAGCTTCGGCGCGTCGAATCTCCTCCTCGCCCAGATCCGCGCCGGGGCCCCCGCCGACCTCTTCGCGTCGGCGAGCACCGCCGAGCCGTGGGCGCTCTATCGCCGCGGCGGCTGCCTGCGCCCGGTGGTCTTCGCCACCAACCGCCTGGTGCTGCTCGTCCCGCGCTCGAACCCCGCGGGGATCCGCACGGCCTTCGACCTCGCCCACGGCTCACGCAAGCGCGTCGCGGTCGCCGCCCCCGGCGTCCCCGTGGGCGACTACGCCCGTCGCGCACTCGCGCGGCTCGGCCTCGCCGGCGTGCTGCAGCGCAATCTCGTGAGCAGCGAGATCAACGTTGCGGGCGTCGTGAGCAAGGTCGCCCTCGGCTCGGCCGACGCCGGCTTCGCCTACAAGACCGATGCGCGGATCGCGGCCCGGCGCGTGCGCGCGATCGCGCTTCCCGGGCGTGCGCAGCCGCCGATTCGCTACGCGGCGTGCGTCGTGCGCCGCCGCGGCGCCGACCGCGCGGGCGCCCTCGCGACGCTCGCGCGGATCCGCTCCGCTTCCGGCCGCCGGACCCTGCGCGGCGCCGGCTTCGGGGTCCCCGGGGCCTGAGCCATGGCCGCCCGCGCAGGCTTCACCGCGCTGCTCGCGCTCTGCACCGGCATCGTCTGCGTCTTCCTGGCCCTGCCGCTCGTCGCGCTCTTCACGCAGGCGCCGCTCGGCGACCTACCGTCGCTACTCGGCGAGCCGGTGGTGCGCGACGCGCTGAAGGTCACCGTCCGCACGGTCATCGTCGCGAACCTCGCCATCGTCCTCTTCGGCACCCCGGCGTCCTACCTCCTTGCGACGCGGCGCTTCCGCGGCCGCGCGCTGCTCGTCACCCTTACGGAGCTGCCCCTCGTCCTGCCGCCGGCGGTCGCCGGCATCGCACTGCTCGTCGCCTTCGGGGCGACCGGCCTCATCGGGAGCGGCCTCGACCGCGCGGGCATCGTCCTGCCGTTCAGCGAGTGGGCCGTCGTCCTCGCGATGGTCTTCGTCGCCGGGCCCTTCTACCTGCGCCAGGGCATCACGGCGTTCGAGGGCGTCGACCCGGCACTCGTCGACGCCGCACGAACGCTCGGGGCCCGGCCGGCGCGCGTCTTCGCGCGCATCGCGCTCCCGCTCGCCGCGAGCGGCCTGCTCGCCGGGTGGGTGCTGGCCTTCGCGCGCAGCATCGGCGAGTTCGGCGCGACGATCATCTTCGCCGGCAACGTCGCCGGCCGCACGCAGACGCTGACGCTCACGATCTACGAGGAGCTCGGCGCGAACTTCGACATCGCGCTCGCGATCTCCATCCTGCTGGTCGTCCTCAGCGCAGGTGTCCTGTTGTCCTACAAGGTGCTCTCGGCATGGTCGGGCTCGACGTCGACATCGCCCTCGCCCTCCGCTCGTACGAGCTGAGTGTCGCGCTTGGGGTCGGTCGCGAGCGCGTCGCGCTCGTCGGGCCGTCGGGCGCGGGGAAGACGACCGTCCTGCGCGCGATCGCGGGCCTCGTGCGCCCCGACCGCGGGCGCATCGCGCTCGGCGGCGACGTCTGGCTGGACCGCGAGCACGGCATCGACCGTGCGCCGGAGCGCCGCGCGGTCGGGTTCGTCTTCCAGGAGTACGCGCTCTTCCCGCACCTCGACGTGCGCGCCAACGTCGCCTTCGGCGGCGGCGCACACGCTTCCGACCTCCTGGAGCGCTTCGGCATCGCGCATCTCGCAGCGCAGCGCCCGGGCGGGATCTCCGGCGGCGAGCGCCAGCGCGTCGCCCTCGCGCGGGCGCTGGCCCGCGACCCCGGCGTCCTGCTGCTCGACGAGCCGCTCTCGGCGCTCGACACGCAGACGCGCGCCGAGGTGCGAGCCGAGCTCCACGGGCTCCTCGCGGAGCTCGGCCTGCCGACACTCCTCGTCACGCATGACTACCGCGACGCCGTCGCGCTCGCCGACCGGATCGGCGTGCTCGTGGATGGGACGCTGCGCCAGGTCGGGTCCGCCGAGGAGCTCACCAAGGCGCCCGCCGACGCGTTCGTCGCTCGCTTCACCGGGGCCTGTGTGCTCTACGGCAGCGCCGAGCCGGACGCCGCGGGCGCACGCGTGGTCCTCGACGACGGGACGGTCATCCGCGCGGCGACCCCCGCTCAGGGACGCGTCGGTGTGGCCATCCACCCCTGGGAGGTGCGCCTCTCGGCGCAGTCACCAGGCGATGCGGCGATGAACGCCATCCCCGGCCGGATCGACACGGTCGTGCCGGAGGGCGGACGTCTACGCGTGCGGGCCTGTGGCCTTGAGGCCGAGGTGGACACGGCGCAGGGCCCGCGGCCGGGCGACCTCGTCCACGCGGTGTTCGCGCCGGCGGCGGCGCTGGTCGTCGCGGTCTAGCGAGCCTGCTGCAGGCGGGCCTGGACCCAGCGCCCGTACGTCCCGCCGGGCTCGACGCCGAGCGTCGCGCAGAGGTCGTCGGGCATGACATCCGAGCACTGCCAGACGAGCTCGAGCAGCTTCTCGGACTCCCACACCTTCGTGGAACCGTTCATGCGAATCGAGACCTGCTCCTGCATGCCGCCCGCAACCCAGTCGTCGAAGGCCGCTCGAATGTGATCGCCGAGGTGCATGGCGCGACCCTAGCGCGGGCAATGCCGCACCGCGTCGCACCTATCCTCGGTGGCGATGGCCGTCGATGACCTCTACCGGCTGCTCGTGGATGTCCCGGACCGCCCGGGAATCGTCGCTGCGGTGTCCGGCTTCCTGGCCGAGCGCGGCGCGAACATTCTCGAGTTCGACTCGCACTCCACCGAGCGCCACGGGGGAACGTTCCACGCGCGCGTGGAGTTCCAGGAGCCAGTTGGTGGCGGCGGGGAGCAGGAGATCGCGCAGGCGTTCGAGCAGCTCGTGGCCACGCCGCTGGCGGTCCGCCACTGGGAGCTCTGGCCGCTCGCCCGGCGCAAGCGCATCTGCGTGCTCGTCTCGCGCGAGGGGCACTGCCTCGCCGACCTTCTCGCGCGCTGGCACGCGGGCGAACTCGACGGCGACATAGGGCTCGTCATCTCCAACCACGAGGACCTGCGCGGCGAGGTCGAGCGGTTCGGCGTCCCGTTCCTGCACGTGCCGGTCGAGCCCGGCGGCAAGGCGCAGTCCGAGGCGCGCATACTCGAGGCGGTCGCGGGCCGCTTCGACCTGCTCGTGCTCGCGCGCTACATGCAGATCCTCAGCGGCGACTTCCTCGAGCGCGCCGGCGCGCCGGTCATCAACATCCACCACTCGTTCCTGCCGGCCTTCGCGGGGGCGGACCCGTACGCGCGTGCGCGCGAGCGGGGCGTGAAGATCATCGGGGCGACCGCGCACTACGTGACCGAGGAGCTCGACGCCGGGCCGATCATCGAGCAGGACGTCGAACGCGTGAACGACCACGCGACGGCGGAGCAGATGGCGCGCCTCGGGCGTGACATCGAGCGCACGGTGCTCGCGCGCGCGGTCGAGTGGCACCTGCAGGGCCGCGTGGTCGTGGATGGCACGCGCACCGTCGTCTTCACGTGAGCGCCCATATGCTGCCCGCCATGCGCATCTTCCATCGTGAGAAGGCCGGCCGTCCGATCCGGGCCCTGTGGACCCTCGAGGAGGCCGGCGTCGACTACGAGCTCGTCGTCATGACGGCCGAGGAGGCCGCCGGGGACGAGCATCGTGCCCGCCACCCGCGCGGCAAGGTCCCCGTCCTCGAGACGGGCGGCGAGACGGTCTTCGAGTCGACGGCGCTCTGCCTCCACGCAGCCGACCTCTCCGCCGACGCGCGGCTGCTCGGGGAGCCCGGCTCGACCGAGCGCGCCCTCGTCTACCAGTGGCTCTTCTTCGCCATGACCGAGATCGAGCCGCCGCTCATCGAGGCGGCGCGCACGCGCGAGTCACATCCCGAGCTCGCGGCGAAGGCTGTGAAGAAGGCCCAGGGCAACATCGACGCCGTGGCGGCCAACCTCGGCGATCGCGACTTCCTCGTCGGTGACTCGTTCACCGTCGCGGACATCGTGATGAGCGAGGTCCTGGGCATCGTCCCGCGCTTCGAGCTCGGCGAGCTGACCGGCGCGCTGCCGGCCTACGTCGAGCGCATGGGGCAGCGCCCCGCGCGTGTGCGCGCCGAGGCGCGCATCGGCTAACCCCAGCGCGTGGGGTAGGCGCGCGCCGACTCGACGAGCGCCTGGCGCCGCTGCAGCTCCGCGAGGCGCACGGCGCGCACCGATTCGATCGCGGCACGGTTCATCGCAGCCTCCTCGTCCGGGCGCGGCGGGATCGCGACGACGAGACGCTCGGCGGTGCGCACCTCGTGGAGGAGTTCGGCGAGGGGAAGGCGGCGGAGGCTCGGCATATAGGGAGGGGTCGGCAGCTGGTCGGCCGATGACCAGGTGTTTACGCGCTCCGCGGCGGTCCTCCTTCACGGCGCATGACGGCGCCCGCGGGCCGTAGCCTGAATGGCGTGTTCGCCGCCGCACTCTCGGTGCTCGCCCTGGCCGCCCCGGCGACGGTCGCCCGGCCACCGATCGCCTGGCACCCCATCCCCTACCCGGCGTCGCGCCGCCGGGAGATGGCGGCCTACGCGCAGCGGCACTACGGCACCCGCACCTGGCGGCTGCGCAACCCGCGTGTCATCGTCGAGCACATGACCGCTGGCCCGAGCCTCATGTCGGCGTGGTGGACGTTTGCGCCCGACCGCCCCGACGGGGAGCTCCACGAGCTTCCCGGGGTCTGCGCGCACTTCATCATCGACGTCAATGGATCGGTCCATCAGCTCGTCCCGCTGGGGACCATGTGCCGCCACACGGTCGGCCTCAACTGGACCGCGATCGGCATCGAGCATGTCGGCGCCACGGGTGAGCAGACGCTCGCGAACCCGCGTCAGCGCGCGGCCTCGCTGCGCCTGACCAATTGGCTGCGCTGCCGGTTCGGGATCTCCGTGCGCAACGTCATCGGCCACAACGAGAGCCTCTCCTCGCCGTACCACCATGAGCGGGTCGCCCGCCTGCGCACGCAGACGCACGGCGACTGGCCCGCGGCACCGATGCGCCGTTACCGCGCGGCGCTCGGGCGCATGGCCTGCTGACCAGCGGCTGGCTCAAGCTCCAGCCGCTCCTCCTCACGCAGCATCGCCGAGACGGTGCCGAAGGCGGCGAGCGTCACGAGCAAGCCGGTCGTGGCGGAGAACGAGGACTCGGCGAAGATGAACGGGTAGGTCACGAAGATCGAGACGAGCAGGGCCTGACGGATGCGCTGGAAGGCGATGAGGCGCCGGCCGCGCACGAGCTCGTACACGCCGAGGGCGGCGAAGAGCGTCGAGATCGCCGATGAGACGAGGGTCGCGATGTTGGCGACCGTGAGGTGGCTGAGGCCGTCGACGCCGTGGTGCGGTGCCAGGTGGCTGCTCGGACCGCTGGTCCCGAAGAGCAGGACGACGAGGCCGACAAGGTTGACCACGACGCCGATCGCGACGAGGGCGATGACGAGGCGGCGGAAGCGCGTGTCCCCCGCAAGGCGCGCGTACGTGCGCTGCATCCAGAGGACGAGACCCTCGAGGCGTCCGTGGCGGTCCTGTGCGGTCGGGGCGGTGTCCTCGAGCGTCTCGAGCATCGCCTGGGCGTCGGCATCCCCGTCGAGCGGCGCGAGCAGTGCGATGGCCGCCTGGCGGCTGCGCGGCGTCATGCCTCGCCCGTACCGCTCGGCCGCCAGGAGCGCGGCGTTCGCGAGCCGCTCCTCACGCGTGAGCGGCCGCCGCACCGCCCAGCGCGAGATGAGGTAGAGGGCGATGAAGACGCAGTAGATGATCGTCGCGGTTGGCTTGAAGAAGTAGTCGTTGTCCTGGGTGACGAACTTGCCGACCTCGTCGATGAAGAAGCCGAAGCCCATCCCGCCAAGGATTGTCGCCGGCATGTATCGCGCCCGCCCCACATACGAGGTGAGCAGCCAGATCGACAGCACCATCAGCACGCCGCCGTAGAGCAGATGCGCGATGTGGAGCTTGCCCCCGGACAGCGACGGGTAGTCGGTCAGCCAGAGCTGGAGGCGGATCACGACGATCGTCGTCGCCGCGGCGATGAGGAACACGTCCTGCCGGCGGCCGACATCGGCGCTGCGGATGCGTCGCGGGGCGCTCACGGCGGGCAACCTAGCGCGGGACACCGGTCACACATTGTTGACGCGGCCCTTGGAGCGCCCGTTATAGTCACAAAACACTGTCACGACCGACATAAAGGAAGAGAGGCCGACATGGCCGCAGTACTCCCCATCGCAGGGACCGGCGCGACCGCCAAGGTGCGCAACCCGCTCGGCGTCATCGGACTCACGTTCATCACGTTCGGGATCTATTACTGGGTCTGGTACTACAAGGTGAACCGGGAGATGAAGGACCTCGGCGCCGCGCACAACAATGAGGAGTGCGGGACGAGTCCCGGCACGTCGCTCCTTGCGGTCACGTTCGGCGCGTTCATCATCGTCCCGCCGTTCGTCTCAATCTTCCGGTCCTTCAAGCGCCTCAACGCGTCCTCGCAGGTCACCGGCGCGGGCGATGGCTTTGACGCTGGTCTGGGCCTGCTGCTCTGGCTCTTCATCTCGCCCGTGGCGATGTACATCTTCCAGATGAATCTCAACAAGGTCTGGCTCGCGCAGAACGCCAGCCCGGCCCCCGCGATCGGCTCGGCCCCTGAGGCTCCGGCCGCTCCGGCACCTGTCGCCAGCGACAACGCGGTCGAGTAGCGCTCATTCGCCTGCGTGACCAGCCCAGCGAGGCTGGTCACGCGGGCGTCCGCGCAGGAAAAGTGTCCTACCCGGCATGATGTCCCCATGCTGAAGACGCGCTTCACGGAGACCTTCGGGGTCGAACACCCGATCATGCAGGGCGGGATGCAGTGGGTCGGACGGGCTGAGCTCGTCGCCGCGGTGTCCAACGCCGGTGCGCTGGGCACGATCACCGGACTCACGCAGCCGACGCCGGAGGATCTCGCCGCGGAGATCGCTCGCTGCCGCGAGATGACCGACAAGCCGTTCGCCGTCAATCTCACGATCCTGCCGTCGATCAGCCCGCCGCCCTATGCGGAATACCGTCAGGCGATCATCGAGGGCGGCGTGAAGATCGTCGAGACGGCCGGGTCGAACCCGAAAGAGCACCTCGAGGACTTCAAGCCGCACGGCATCAAGGTCATCCACAAGGCGACCAGCGTGCGCCACGCGCTCAAGGCGCAGTCGCTCGGCGTCGACGCCGTCTCGATCGACGGCTTCGAGTGCGCGGGGCACCCTGGTGAGGACGACGTCCCGGGCCTCATCCTCATCCCGGCTGCCACCGCGCAGCTCACGATCCCGACGATCGCCTCCGGCGGGATCGGCGATGCCCGCGGCCTGGTCGCGGCGCTCGCGCTCGGCGCCGACGGGGTCAACATGGGGACGCGCTTCATGTGCACGGCCGAGTCGCCGATCCACGCGGCGGTCAAGGACCAGATGGTCGCCAACGACGAGCGCTCGACGAACCTCATCTTCCGCCCGCTGCGCAACACCGGCCGCTGCGTGAAGAACTCGGTCTCCGACGAGGTCGTGCGGATCCTCGACGAGGGCGGCCAGTTCGAGGACGTGCGCGAGCTCGTCGCTGGAGCCCGTGGCAAGACCGTCTATGAGACCGGCGACACCGAGGCCGGTATCTGGTGGGCCGGTCAGGTCCAGGGCCTCATCGACGACGTCCCGACGGTCGGTGACCTCGTCGCCCGCATGATGCGCGAGGCGCAGGAGCTGATCGCCGGCCGCCTCGCCACGATGGCGGCCTGAGCCCCCGATGAGCGACCAGCCCGACAACCCGGTAGGTGGCGAGCGACCTGTCGTCGCGACGTACGGTGCGTCGTCCGAACTCGTGTGGGCGCTCGACCGCATCGCGAACGTCCTCGGCGGTCTGCCGACGGAGTCCGGCGGCGGCGCCGACCGGTTCTACGACGCGCTCGGCGGTGCGATCTGCAGCCTCACCTCGATCCGGCGCGCCGTCGTCTTCCTCTGGGACGAGGCGCGGCGCACGGTGCGGGTCGCCGGGCGCCACGAGATCGACGTCTCCGTCTTCGACGACGACTTCGTGAATCTCGACCTGCTGCCCGCAGCTCGGCGCGCGCTCGAGGGTGACCAGGTCGTCGAGTCGACCGATCACCCCGTCGTCGCCGAGCGCTACGGCGACATCGTCAGCAATCGTGCGCTCACCGTGATCCCGATGGTCGCCGGCGCGAGCTGGGTCGGCGTCGTCATCGGCGATCGCCCGACCGACGCCGGGCCGCTCTCCGAGGCCGAGAGCCGCCTCCTGTGGAGCCTCGGCAAGACCGCCGCGCTCGCCGCGACCGCGCGCAGCGCCACGCGGCAGGCGATGCGCGCACGTGAGCTCGAGGCCCGGATCGACCTGGCGCGCGAGATCCACGAGCGCGTCGTGCAGCGCCTCTTCGGCGTGTCGCTCGCGCTCTCGAGCGAGGTCGAGCTGGACGCCGAGACCCGCGAGCGCTGTCGCACCGAGCTCCAGGCGGCGCTGCACGAGCTGCGCGACGCCGTCCAGAAGCCGCTCGCGCGCAGCTCGCGGCAGACCGGCGCGCGCCTCGTCGACGAGCTGCGTCGCCTGTCGCGCGAGCACGCCGCGCTCGGCCTGCGGCTCGCGGGCGGCGACCCGGCGGACGTGCCGGAGCATCTGGAGCCGCTCGTCCAGTCGGTGCTCGTCGAAGCGATCCGCAACGTGCAGAAGCACGCCGAGCCCACCGTGGTCGATGTCACGGTCGCGCGCAGCGATGGGATGCTCGTCCTTGAGATCGCCAACGACGGCGCGGTCGGGCGGTCGGGCAGCTCAGGCATGGGCCTGCGCCTCGCCGCCGTCGAAGCGCTGCAGTACGGCGGGCTGCTGGAGTTCGGGCCCGATGGGGAGGGGCGCTGGAAGGTGCGCCTCGCGGTTCCTGATGACCGAGCCTGAGCCGACACGCACACTCCGGGTCCTCGTCGTGGACGACCACGACGTCGTCCACTGGGGCTTTCGCCTCATGCTCAGCCAGCTTCCGTGGGTTGAGCGCACGCTCAGCGCGCGCACCGGCGCGGAGGCCGAGGCGCTCGCGCTGCGCTACGAGCCGCACGTCGCGCTCGTCGACCTCTTCATCGGTGAGGAGTCGGGCGCCGAGATCGCCGAGCGGCTCACCGGCCTCCAGTTCCCGCCGCGGGTCCTGCTGATCAGCGGGGCCGGCCGGATCTCGCCGACGGCTGCGCGAGCGGCGGGCGCCTCGGGGTTCGTCCTCAAGGACCAGCCCGCGAAGGAGGTCGCGGAGGCCGTGCGGCTCGTCGCGGCCGGGCAGGAGGTCTTCCCGCCGCATCCGCAGGAGCTCGGCGTGCGCCTCACCGAGCGCGAGCAGGAGGTCCTCGACCTCATCGGCTCGGGCGCCACGAACCGCGAGATCGCCGCCAAGCTCTTCCTCTCGCCGCACACGGTGAAGGAGCACACGAGCGGCCTCTATCGCAAGCTCGAGGTGCGCGGCCGCGCAGAGGCCGTGCGCCGCGCTCAGACGCTCGGACTGCTGGACTGATCGCCTATCCCCCCGTGTGGGGGGGATTTCGCGCGAGACGAGTGGAATTCGCCGATTTCGCGCGAAGGTGTCCCACGAATGGCCGCCGTCGCGTACCTCTTTCCAGGTCAGGGAGCGCAGGATCCCGCTCTGGGCCCCGCCGTCCGGGACTCCATCCCCGATCTCTTCGACCTCGCCGCAGGTCTGATCGGCTGCGACCCCTTCCCCGTCTGTGGGGAGAGCACGCGGTACGCGCAGCCCGCCATCGTCCTCTCGAGCCTCGCCCTCTGGCGCGACATCGCGCCCACGGCTGATGCCGCCGCGTTCGCCGGCCACTCGCTCGGTGAGCTCGGCGCACTGTGCGCCGCCGGCGTCCTGAGCGAGCGCGACGCGGTCGAGCTCGCCGTGCTGCGTGGCGAGCTCATGGCGCGCTCCGGCGAGGAGCGCGGGGAGAGCACGATGCTCGCGGTCCTCAAGGGCACGCCCGAGGCCGCGGCACAGCTCGCCGCCGACTTCGGCCTCTTCGTCGCGAACGACAACGCCCCCGGGCAGGTCGTCATCGCCGGAGCCGTCGACGCCGTGACCCAGGCCCGCGGAGCCGCCCGCGAGCGTGGGCTGCGCGCGATCGAGCTCGACGTCGCCGGCGCGTTCCACACCCCCTTCATGGAGGGCGCCCGCGAGCCCTTCGCCGAGCGCCTCGCCGAGATCGAGTTCGGCGCCGCGACCGTGCCGGTCATCTGCGGCCTGACGGCGCAGCCGTTCGTCAACCCGCGCGAGGAGCTCGCCGAGGCGATCACCGCGCCGGTGCGCTGGCGCGAGGTCATGCTCACGCTCCACGGCATGGGCATGGAGGGCTACGTCGACGTCGGGCCCGGCACCGTCCTTGAGAAGCTCGTCGAGCGCAACCTCGCCGAGGTCCAGGCGTGAGCACCGGTGCCGCCGTCTGCGGCATCGGCACGGCCAAGCCGCCGCGCGTCGTCAGCAACGACGAGGCGACCGCGCAGCTTGAGGTCGACAGTGCCTGGGTCGAACGCCGCACCGGCATCATCGGGCGGCACTGGGCCGAGCCGGGCGCCCGGCTCCATGACCTCATCGTCGAGGCGGGCCGCAACGCGCTCGCCGACGCCGGGGTCGACGCCGCCGACCTCGACCTGATCCTCGTCGGCACGGTCTCCGCGGACAGCATCACGCCGGCCTGTGCGCCGCTCGTCGCCGCCGAGCTCGGCGCCCATCGTGCCGGGGCGCTCGACGTGAGCGCCGCCTGCGCCGGCTTCGTCTCCTGCATTGGCCTCGCGGCGGGGATGATCGAGTCCGGCCGCGCGACGCGCGTCCTCGCCATCGGCGGCGAGATGATGTCGCGGTACATCAACATGGACGACCGCCAGACCGCCGCGGTCTTCGGCGATGGAGCCGGCGCGGCCGTGATCGAGGCGAGCGACGAGTCGCGCATCGGTCCCGTGATCCTCGGCTCCGACGGCGAGCAGGGCAACCTCATCATCATCGAGCGCGCCGAGCAGCAGATCATCATGGACGGCCACAGCGTCTTCATCGAGGCGGTGCGCCGGATGAGCGAGGCGACGAGCGCCGTCATCGAGCAGGCTGGGCTTTCCTTCCGCGACATCGACCACTTCGTCTTCCACCAGGCGAACGCACGGATCCTCACGTCGATCACCGAGAAGCTCGGGCTCGACCCTGACCGTGTCGTCCACGCCATCGCGCATTCCGGCAACACCTCCGCCGGATCGGTGCCGCTGGCGCTCGGTCAGCTGCGCAGGGAGGGGCGCCTGAAGGACGGCGACCGTGTGCTGCTGTGTGCCTTCGGCGCCGGCCTTGTCTGGGGCGCCACGATCATCGATTGGGGACGTCATGGCTGAACGGCCGCAGGGCGCAGTGGCGCTCGTCACGGGTGGATCGCGCGGCATCGGCGCGGCCATCGCACGCGCACTCGCAGCGGACGGCTGGCCCGTCGCGCTGACCTACCGCTCCGGCGCCAAGGAGGCGGCCGACGTCGTCGCTGGGATCGAGGCGGCTGGCGGCCGCGCGGTCGCCATCGAGCTCGACGTCACCGCCGACGGTGCCGCTGCGGCGGTCCTCGCGGCCGCCCGTGAGCAGCTCGGCGGCCCCGTCCTCGTGCTCGTGAACAATGCCGGCGTGCGCGAGGACGATCTCGCCATCTCGCTCGACGACGAGCGCTGGCAGCGGGTCATCGACACGAACCTCACCGCCGTCTTCAAGCTCATGCGCGAGGCCCTCGGGCCGATGCTACGGGCGCGTCACGGCCGCGTGATCAACATCGCCTCGGTCGTCGGGCCGCGCGCCAACGCCGGCCAGTCGAACTACGCCGCCGCCAAGGGCGGGCTCGTCGCCGCGACGAAGACGATCGCCGTCGAGGTCGCACGCCGCGGCGTGACGGTCAACGCGATCGCGCCGGGCTTCATCGCGACGGACATGACCGCGGATCTCCCGAAGGAGTTCCTCGACGGTGTCCCCGCGCGTCGCCCCGGGACGCCCGAGGAGGTCGCCGCCGCCGCGCGGTTCCTGGCCTCCGACGATGCCGGATACGTCACCGGATCCATCTTGTATGTCGATGGCGGCCTTGCCGCCTGAAAGGAGCAGTACCCAATGAGCAGCGTCACACAGGAGCAGGTTGAAGCGGTCGTCCACAAGGCTCTCGAGAGCTTCGGTGCCGACCCTTCGGAGTTCGCCCCCGCCACGACCTTCGAGGCCCTCGACATCGATTCGCTCGATCTCGCTGAGCTCTCGCAGATCGTCGACGAGGAGTTCGGCGTCACCCTCAAGGGTGATGACATGAAGCAGATCCGCACGCTCGGCGATGCGGTCTCGCTGATCCTCGAGCGCGCCTAGGTCCGTTATGCGCGAGGTCGTCGTCACCGGGCTCGGAGCCATCACGCCACTCGGCGTGGGGGCTTCCACGCTCCATGAGCGCTGGACTGCAGGCGTCTGCGCCATCGTCGATGGCCTCGGCCCCTGCACGGAATTCAACCCGACGGACTTCCTGACGGTCAAGGAAGCCCGCCGCGCTGACCGCTTCACCCAGGTCGCCATTGCCGCCGCCGATGAGGCGCTGGCACAGGCCGGCCTTTCAGGATCCGACGACCGGGGCATCCCGGCCGACCGGATCGGGAGCATCATCGGGACCGGCATCGGTGGTCTTGAGACGCTCGAGACCAACCACGCCGCGCTGCTCGAGAAGGGCCAGGCCGGTGTCTCGCCGCTCTCGATCCCATTGCTGATGGGCAACGCGGCCGCTGCGGCCGTCGCGCTGCGTCATCAGCTCCTCGGCCCGTGCTTCGGCGTCATGTCGGCGTGCGCGGCCGGGGCGAACGCCATCGGCGTCGCGGTGCAGTCGATCCGCGCCGGGGAGGTGGACGTCGTCGTCACCGGCGGTGCCGAGGCGACGCTCATCCCGCTCGCTAAGGCGTGCTTCGGTGCGCTCGACGCGACCTCGACGAGCGGCTTCTCGCGCCCGTTCGACGCGCGCCGTGACGGCTTCGTCATGGGCGAGGGCGCAGGCGTGCTCGTGCTCGAGGCGGCCGAGTCCGCCGCAGCGCGCGGCGCCACGGTGCTCGCGCGGATCCCCGGGTACGCGACCACCTGCGACGCGCACCACATCACCGCGCCAGACCCCGTCGGCGCCGGTGCGGCACGCGCCATCAGCGCCGCGCTGAAGAACGCGGGCCTGACGGTCGACGACATCGACTACATCAACGCGCACGGCACGTCGACCGAGCTCAATGACCGCGCGGAGACCTTTGCGATCAAGACGGTCTTCGGCGAGCGTGCGTATGACATTCCGGTCTCCTCGCTGAAGTCGTCGATCGGGCATCTGCTCGGCGCGGCCGGAGGCGTCGAGGCCGTGGCGACGGTGTTCGCGCTGCGTGATCGCATCGCGCCGCCGACGCTCAACCTCGAGGTCCCCGATCCGGAGCTCGATCTTGACTACGTGCCGGGTACGGCTCGATCCTTCGACGTCCCCGATGGCCGCCCCGCGCGCGCCCTCTCGAACTCCTTCGGGTTCGGGGGTCACAACGTCGTCCTCGTCCTGGAGGCCGCATGAGTCTTGCCCTTGTCCCGCGTCCCGATGAGCGCCTCACCGCGCTCGAACGCCTCGAGGTCCTCACCGACCCGGGCTCGCTGAGCCTCGTGCGCACCGGCGTGCGCTCCCACAAGATGGGCGAGCGCGCCATCGACGGTGACGGCGTCATCGGCGCCACCGGCACGATCGACGGGCGCCCCGTCGCCTGCTACGCCCAGGATGCGTCGTTCCTCGGCGGGTCGCTCGGCGCGGCCCACGCCGACACGATGATCCGCGTCTTCGAGATCGCCGGCCGCGCGCACATGCCGGTCGTCGGCTTCGTCGAGTCGGCCGGCGCGCGCATGCAGGAGGGCGTCGCCGCACTCGCGGGCTACGGGCGCATCTTCCGTGCGCAGACGATGCTCTCGGGCGTCGTCCCGCAGATCTCCGTCGTCTGCGGCCCCAGCGCGGGTGGTGGCTCCTACTCGCCGGCGCTCACGGACATCGTGATCATGACCCGTCGGGCGAGCATGTTCCTCACCGGCCCCGGGGTCGTGAAGGAGGTCACCGGCGAGGACATCGACGCCGCGGGCCTCGGCGGCCCGCGCGTGCACGAGCGCAACGGCGTCTGCCACGCCGTCGCGGAGACCGAGGTGGACGCGGCGCTGCTCGCGCGCGACATGCTCGACCACCTGCCCCAGCACTCCGGCCAGTCGCCGGCGCTCTGGCCCGTCGTCCCGCCGGCCCCGGGCTCACCCGACGCCGTCGTGCCCGCCGAAGGGCGCAAGGTCTACGACGTGCGCCACGTGATCGCGCGCATCGTCGACGGCGGCCGCCTGATCGAGATCGGCGAGAAGTGGGCGCGCAATATGGTCACCGGCTTCGCGCGTCTTGACGGCCGCGCCGTCGGGATCGTCGCCAACCAGCCGCGGTACATCGGTGGCGTCATGGAGTCGGAGTGCGCGGCGAAGGCCGCCCGCTTCGTGCGCATGTGCGACCTCTACGGCCTGCCGCTCGTCGTCCTCGTCGACACGCCCGGCTTCCTGCCCGGCACCGCGCAGGAGCGCGGCGGCGTCATCCGCCACGGTGCCAAGCTCGTCCATGCCTTCGCGGGCGCAAGTGTGCCGCGCGTCACGGTCGTGCTGCGCAAGGCCTTCGGCGGCGCGTACATCGCGATGAACTCCAAGGACCTCGGCGCGGACCTCGTCCTCGCCTGGCCCCAGGCCACGATCGGCGTCATGGGCGCCCAGCAGGCCGTGAACATCGTGTCCCGTCGCGACATCGAAGGCGCATCCGACCCGGAGCGCACGCGCGAGCGCCTCGCGGTCGAGTACGAGCGCGACCACCTCAACGTCGGTGCTGCCGCGGCCGGTGGCTTCGTCGACGAGATCATCGCCCCGGGGGATACGCGCGAGCGCATCGCCGCGTCGCTCTCCGCGCTGTGCGGCGGTCCGCGTCGCCAGCGCCCCGGCCGGAACATCCCGCTGTGACCTGGTCGCTGCCGTTCGAGGACCTCGAGGACGGGGTCGCCTTCCGCACGCGTGGCCGGACCATCACCGAGGCAGACGTCGTCGGGTTCGCGGCGCTCACCGGCGACTTCCACCCGCAGCACACCGACGCCGAGTGGGCTGCCGACAGCGCGTTCGGCGAGCGCATCGCACACGGGATGCTCGTCCTGTCGTACGCCGTCGGGCTGATCCCGTTCGACCCGGACCGCGTCATGGCCCTGCGTCGCCTGAAGGACGTCGTCTTCCGCCGCCCGGTCAATCTCGGCGACACCATCCATGTCGAAGGCCGGCTCGACGGCCTGCGCGCCGCGACCGACGAGGCGGGGATCGTCACGATCGCCGTCGACGTCATCCGCCAGGACGGCCAGCGCGCGTGCGCCGCGAAGGTCGATGTCCTCTGGCGCGCCGGCGCCCTGCCCACACCGACGGCCGAGGAGGCCTCCTGATGCTCGAAGGCCGCAAGCTCCTGATCACCGGCGTGCTCAACCGTGACTCGATCGCCTACGCCGTCGCCCGCATCGCGCAGGAGCGCGGCGCCGAGGTCCTGCTGACCGGCTTCGGGCGCGCGCGGCGCCTCACCGAGCGGGCCGCGAAGACGCTGCCGACGCCGGCCGACGTGATCGAGCTCGACGTCAACAACCCCGACGATCTCGTCGCGCTGACGACGGAGATCCAGAGCCGCTGGGGGACGCTCGACGGCGCGCTCCACGCGATCGCGTACGCCCCCGGCGACGCGCTCGGCGGGAACTTCATGAACACGCCGCGCGAAAGCGCCGAGGAGGCCTTCCGCACCTCCGCCTTCTCCTACAAGGCGCTCGCCGGTGCGCTCGTGCCCGTCTTCCCGCAGGAGGGCGGTGCGCTCGTCGGCCTCGACTTCGACGCGACGCTCGCCTGGCCCGTCTATGACTGGATGGGCGTCGCCAAGGCCGCGCTCGAGTCGGTCTCGCGCTACCTCGCGCGTGACCTCGGGCCGCGCGGTGTGCGCGTCAACCTCGTTTCTGCCGGTCCGATCGAGACGATGGCGGCCGGGGGCATCCCCGGCTTTGAGCAGCTCGCGTCCGGCTGGGTCCGCGGCGCCCCGCTCGGCTGGGACCTCCAGGACCCTGACCCGGTGGCCGAGGCCGTCCTCTTCCTGCTGTCGCCGGCGGCCCGCGCGATCAGCGGCGAGATCCTCCACGTGGACGGTGGCTATCACGCCATGGGTGCCCCCGCGTGAGCGAGCGCACAGTGACGGTCCTGCTCACAGGAGCGACCGGCTACCTCGGCACGCTCACCCTCGCCCGGCTGCTCACCGACCCAGCGGTCGAGGTGATCTGCCTCGTCCGCGCGCAGGACGACGCGCAGGCCGAGCAGCGCCTGCATGACACGGTCGGCAAGCTGTGGGCGGCGCCCGACGCTGCGATCTACGAGCGCCTGCGCGCCGTCGCGTTCGATCTCACCGACCCGCCCCGCGAGGTGCCGGGGATCGGCGACGTCACGCACATCCTCCACGGCGCCGCGAGCGTGCGCTTCGACCTCGAGCTCGAGGAGGCCCGCGCCGCGAACACCGCCACCGCGCAGGTCGTCCTGGACCTCGCGCGCCGGGCCCCGCGCCTCGAGCATCTCCTGCATGTCTCGACCGCGTACGTCGCCGGGACGCACCGCGGGACGTTCACCGAGGACGACCTCGACGTGGGGCAGGGCTTCCGCAACACGTACGAGCAGACGAAGTTCGAGGCGGAGCAGCTCCTGCGCCGCGAAGCGGCGGACCTGCCGCTCACCGTCGCCCGCCCGAGCATCGTGGTCGGCGAGGCGCAGACCGGCTGGACGACGACGTTCAACGTCCTCTACCCGCTGCTGCGCGCCTACAGCCGGGGACTGATCACCGACATTCCGGCGGACCCTCACGCGGTCGTTGACGTGGTCACCGGGGACTACGTGGCCGACGCCCTCGCGCACCTTCTGCGGGCCACGGAACCTGGCGCAACACACCACCTTGTGGCGGGTCCAGGGGTCACGGACGTTGCTACCGTGAGAGATCTGGCCGCTGAGGCCTTCGACCTCCCGCCCGCGGCGTTCATCGAGAGCACCGACGGGATCCCCGGTCCGATCCTCTCGCTGCTTGGGTATCTGAACGTGCACGCCTCATTCGAAGACCGCAAGGCTCGAACCGTGCTGGATCCGGTGGGCATCGAGCCCGTCTCGGTCACCGCCGCCCTGCGTTCCGCCATCGTCTACGGCCTCGCTTCGCGCTGGGGTCGCCGTCCGGTCGCCAGGGATGCGGCGCCGATCCTCTCGGAAGGAAGCACCGCATGACCCGCCGCGCCCGCTACGCCAATCTCTCCGCCGTCGTCATTCCATTCGTCGCGACGCTCATCGCGATCGTCGTCTTCTGGGGCAACGGCGTGGACGCGATCGACCTCGCGCTCTTCGTCGTCTTCTACCTCCTCACGGGCCTCGGCGTGACGCTCGGCTTCCACCGCCTGCTGACGCACAAGGCGTTCGACACCTACCGGCCGATCCACCTCGGCTTCGCCGTGCTCGGCACGATGGCCGTCGAGGGCCCCGTCATCTCGTGGGTCGCCGACCATCGTAAGCACCACGCGCACACCGACGTCGAGGGCGACCCGCACAGCCCGCACGTCGGCCATGGCGGCGGCCTCAAGGGTCTCTGGCACGCGCACGCCGGGTGGCTCATGCACGAGCAGGGCACCGCGTCCCCGCGCCGTTATGCGAAGGATCTGATGGACGACATGGGGATCCGCTGGATCCACGACCGCTTCCTGTGGTTCATCGCCCTGTCGCTCGCGCTGCCCGCCGCGCTCGGGTTCGTCCTCCACGGCTTCACCATCGCCGGCCTGCTCACGGGCCTGCTCTGGGGTGGGTTCGTGCGGATCTTCTTCATCCACCACGTCACGTGGAGCGTCAACTCGATCTGCCACTTCACGGGCACCCGGCGCTTCGACCTCGAGGACAAGTCGACGAACGTTTTCTGGCTGTCGCTGCCCTCGTTCGGCGAGTCCTGGCACCACAACCACCACGCCTTCCCGCGCTCGGCCGACCATGGCCTCGCGCGCTGGGAGCGGGCGCTCGACCCCTCCGCATGGACGGTCGCCGCGATGGAGAAGCTCGGCCTCGCGTGGAACGTCGTGCGCATCGCGCCCGACCGCCAGCAGGCCAAGCTCGCCGCCTGATCGGGCCCGGCGCGGCGGTGTAGGATCGGCGCGCCCGCGCCTCGCGGGCGCCCACGTCCCCCGGAGGAGACCGTCGTGCCCGACACCCAGCGTCCGGTGCTGCCCGGATTCGACCCGTTCTCACAGGAGTTCCTCGCCGACCCGGCCGCCGTGCTGCGACGCGCGCAGGACGAGGAGCCGGTCTTCTACTTCCCCGAGCTGAACTACTGGGTCGTCACCCGCTTCGACGACGTCGAGCGGGTCATCTCCGACTTCGAGACGTTCTCGTCGGTCGCGATCGCCGTCCTCCCCGTTCCGCAGGACATGCACGACCGTGTCCCGCCCGACTTCTATGAGCGGTCGTTCATCGCGAGCGACCCGCCGGTCCACACGATCTCGCGCAAGGCCGCCAACACGGCGTTCAAGCGCAGCCGCGTCGATCACATGGAGGAGGAGATCCGCGGGCTCTGCAACGAGCTGATCGACGGCTTCGCGGCGCGCGGGAGCGCCGACCTCATGGAGGAGTTCGCCTACCCGCTCGCGATCCGCACGCTCGCCCGGCTGATCGGCCTGCCCGACGGCCCGCAGGACGTCGCCGAGTACCAGCGCTGGGCGCCCGACCTCGTCGCCGTGCTGACGCCGAAGTTCCCGCCGCTCCCCGACGGCAGCCCCGCGCCGGCGACCCCGATGGAGCCCGCCGAGCTGCGCGAGCGCTACGAGCGCATCGCGACGGCACGCGCCTTCTTCCAGCGGCTCGTCGACGAGCGCGAGCGCGAGCCCAAGCAGGACCTGCTTTCCTCGATGCTCCACGCCGAGGGTGATGAGGAGGGCGGCCGCGCACTCCCGCAGGCGCTGGTGATCACCCACATGGTCGAGCTGATCACCGCGGGCAGCGCGACGACCGCCAACCTCATCGGCCACGCGCTGAAGTTCCTCGGCGAGACGCCGGGCGCGCTCGCCGCACTGGCGGCCGACCCGAGCCTCGTCGACAACGCCGTCGAGGAAGCGCTGCGCCGGCGGGCGAGCACCTTCGGCATCTTCCGCAAGGCGACGCGGGACGTCGAGATCCGCGGCGTGATGATCCCCGAGGGCTCGCTGATCTGGGCGGCCTACGCGGCGACCGGGCACGACCCGGACCGCTTCACCGACTCCGAGCGCTTTGACATCCATCGCCCGAACGCCGGCCAGCACCTGAACTTCGGCAAGGGCCGGCACTTCTGCATGGGCGCGCCGCTCGCCCGACTGGAGAGTGCGACGGCGGTGCGCACCCTGCTCGAGCGCCTCCCGGACCTCGACGTCCCAGCGGGCCAGGAGGTGGAGTACGCCCCGTCACTGATCGTGCCGGAGCTCCTCCACCTCGAGGGCCGCTGGAGCGCCGCCTAGCCCGCTGCTGCCTCGCGTCCGGCGATGCGGCCGAAGCCGATCGCGTCGGCGATCGACTGACCGCCGCCGAGCGCCCACGTGAACGTCGAGGAGATCTCTCCCGCCGCGTAGAGGCCGGGGATCGGCTGCCCGCTGACGTGCAGCACCTGCGCCTTGCCGTTCTTGCGCAGGCCGCCCATCGTGGCGATCAGCAGGTTGCCCCACTTGTAGCCGTAGTAGGGGGGCTCGGTGATCGGCGCCATCATCTCGGCCGGGCGCCCGAAGTACGGGTCCTCGCCCTGCGCGCATGCGGCGTTCCAGCGCTCGATCTCGGCCTCGAGGCCGTCCGGGTCGACGCCGAGCTTCTCTGCGAGCTCGCGAATCGTGTCGGCCTTCGTGATCCAGCCCTTCTCGATCTCGACCATGTTGTCGTCGCTCCAGACATAGCCGACGACCTGCTTCTCCCAGCCCGCCGCCCACGCCTCGTGCGGGGCGGTGAGGGGGCCGGCGGTGCGCACGGTCTCGTCGAAGACGGTCCACATGGCGCGGTGGGGATAGAACTCGAGGCGGCCGCCGATCGTCGACTTGCCGTGGCGGTAGGCCGTCGCCTCGGAGATGAAGCGCCGACCATCCTGCGCGACCTGGATGAACGCGGGCCCGCCGGGCTGGACGAACTCGCCGGTCTCCAGGCCCTCGAGCGCGATCCCGAACATGGGCATGTGTTGGTACATGTTCTGCAGATCCGCGCCGAGCGCCTGGCCCATCCGGATGCCGTCGCCGGTGTTGTGCGGGGTGCCCCACGGGGTGACGTACGGGAGTCCGAGATACGTGCGGATCATCTCCGGGTTGTTCTCGAAGCCGCCGGCTGCGTTGACGACGCCGCGGCGCGCCGTGATCGTCTCAGCGCCGTCGGGCCCGAGGACCTCGACGCCGGTCACGCGGCCGTCGCCGTCGGTGACGATCGCGGTCGCCGCAGTGCTGTACCGGATCTCGACGTCCCGCTGCTCGAGCGCCGCCTTCAGGCGCAGCCACACGCGCGAGTGGCCCTGCGTCCCGCCGAAGGTGACCCACTCGGTGCCGCCCTCGTTGTTGAACTCGGGGAACTCGTCGCGCGGCACGTCCCACCCGGTCTGCCGCTTGACGGCCTCCTGGTAGGTGTGCGCCTCGAACGTCACGCCCTGGCCGAACGGGTCGCGCGGGTCGACGTCGATGTGGCCCTGCGCCTCGGCGGCGCGCGCGGTCATCCAGTCGTTGTTGCGCACCTGCTCGCTCGCCCAGGCGTCGACGACGTCGTCGGGGATCGGCATGTCGTAGGCGAGGCCGCGCAGGTACTCCTTCGCGAGCTCCTCGTCGTGCGGGGAGTACCAGACCTGCCCGGCGGCGCGGGTGTTGCCGCCGGCGGTCTCGGGCGGCGCCTTCTCAAGGACGACGACCTGGGCGCCTTCGTCATGGGCGGTGATCGCCGCGGCGATGCCCGCCGCTCCGAATCCGATGACGACGACGTCGACGCTGCTGCTGCGTGTGCTCACGTTGGCCTCCTCAGCCCTTGCCGTTGGCGGCGTTGCGGCCGGCGATCCGCCCGAAGGAGATCGCGTCGCCGATCGACTGGCCGCCGGAGAGCGCCCAAGTGTAAGTGGAGGCGATCTCGCCCGCTGCGTAGAGGCCCGGGATCGCATCCCCGCTCACTCGCAGCACCTGCGCCTTGCCGTTCTTGCGCAGTCCACCCATCGTGTTGATGATCAGATTGCCCCACTCGTACCCGTAGTACGGGGGCTCCTTGATCGGTGCCATCGCGACGCCCGGGCGCCCGAAGTACGGGTCCTCGCCCTGCTCGGCGGCGGCGTTGTAGCGCGCGACCTCGGCCTCGAGACCGTCCGGGTCGACGCCGAGCTTCTCGGCGAGTTCGCGAATCGTGTCGGCCTTCGCGATCCAGCCCTTGGCGATCTCCTCGACGCTGCCCTCGCTCCAGGTGTAGCCCTTGACGAGCTTCAGCCAGCCGGCGGGGTAGGCCTCGCGCGGCATCGTCAGCGGCGGCCCGGTGCGCACGGTCTCATCGAAGACGGTCCAGGTGGCGTAGGGCGTCGGGTAGTACTCGTACTTGCCGCCGATCTTCGACTTGCCGTGGCTGTACGGGGTCGTCTCGTCGAGATAGCGACGCCCGTCCTTGCGCACGTGGATGTGCGCGGGCCCGGCGGGCATGATGAACTCGCCGACCTCCTCGCCCGGGATGCGGATCCCGAAGAACGGCATGTACTGGTACATGTTCTGCAGGTCGGCGCCGAGCGCCTGGCCCATGCGGATGCCGTCGCCCGTGTTCGCCGGGGAGCCCCACGGCGTCGCGTAGGGGATGCCGAGGTATTTGCGGATCATCTCGGGGTTGTTCTCGAACCCACCGCACGCGAGGACGACGCCACGGCGCGCCTCGATCACCTGCTCGCCCTGCGGCGTGCTGACGCGCACGCCGCTCACGCGGCCCTTCTTGTCGGTGACAAGTTCCTGCGCCGCCGTGGAGTACCGCACCTCGATCCCGCGACTCATCAGCGCGCCGCGCAGGCGCAGCCAGAGGCGGGAGTTGCCCTGCTTGCCGCCGAAGTAGATGTAGTCCGTGCCGCCCTCGTTGTTGAACTCGGGGAACTCGTCGCGGTTGGGGACCTCCCAGCCGGTCTGGCGCTTCACGGCTTCGGCGAACGAGTCGATGACGTAGTCGTTCGCCGTGAAGTCGTCGCCCTCGACGGGCTCGACGTGGCCGATCGACTCCTCGGCGCGCGCCTCGATCCACGCGCTGTTGCGGCAGACCTCCTGCGCCCACGCGTCGGCGACGTCGTCCGGCACCGGCATCTCTTGTTCGAGGTCTCGCAGGTACGCCTTGGCGAGCTCCGGGGACGACGGCGTGTACCAGACCTGTCCGGCGGCGCGGGTGTTGCCGCCGGCCCAGCGCTCCTCCATCTTCTCGAGGACGACGACGCGCGCGCCCTCGTCATGGGCGGTGATCGCGGCGGCGATTCCGGCCGCGCCGAAACCGACGACGACGACGTCCACAGGGCTGGGCTTCTTGGGCATTCGGCGACCGTATCCGCGGGTCGCAGCGCGACGCAAGGGCGACCGCCGACGCCCTTGCTCCCGCCCGTTTGGCGGGGGTATGGTCACGCCATGACGACCATCAACATCGAGCGGCTCTTCGAGCCGATCACGATCAACGGGCTGACGCTGTCGAACCGCTTCGTCGTGCCCGCCATGCAGCAGGCGCTGTCGCGCGACGGCGACCCCACCAGCGACCTCGCGGACTTCTACAGCTCGCGCGTGGCCGGCGGTGCGGGGCTCGTCATCACGGAGTCCACCGCGATCGACCACTGGTCCGCCAACTGGCAGCCGATGGCGACGCGCCTGTGGCCCTCGACGCTCGCGAGCTGGAAGAGCATGGTCGACGGGGTCAAGAACCAGGGCGGGAAGATCTTCGTGCAGCTCTGGCACCCCGGGTCGATGCGCACCCCGCCGGAGGGCAAGACCTTCGAGCGTGAGTCGCTGAGCCCGTCCGGGCTGGCCAGCGGCTCGACCGAGTCGGGTCGCCCGATGACGCGCGCGGAGATGATCGAGATCCGCGACGCCTACGTCAGCACCGCCGTTGCCGCGAAGGGCCTCGGCTGCGACGGCGTCGAGGTTCATGGCGCGCACGGCTACCTGCTCGACCAGTTCCTCTGGGCGGACACGAACGTGCGCGACGACGAGTGGGGCGGCGCCGCCCTTGAGAATCGCCTGCGCTTCCCGGCCGAGGTCGTGCGCGCGATCCGTCACGCGGTCGGCCCCGACTTCCCGATCGGCTACCGGCTCTCGCAGTGGAAGGAGATCGACTTCGACGGCAAGATCGCGCAGTCGCCGCAGGAGTTCGAGCTGATCCTGAAGACGCTGCGCGACGCCGGGGTGGACCTCTTCAACGTCAGCGTGCGCCGCTTCGACACGCCCGAGTGGGACGGCAGCGACCTCGGCCTCGCCGGCTGGGCGAAGACGTTCACCGACGCGCCCGTCATCACTGTCGGCGGCGTCGGCCTCACCTCGGACCTCGCGTCCGAGCTCTGGGAGGGCGCGCCGACGAAGAACGACACGGAGGCGACGCTCGCGCGCCTGATCACGCGCTTCGACAACGGCGAGTTCGATCTCGTCGCCGTCGGTCGCGCGCACCTCGCCGATGGCGAGTGGGTCTCGAAGGTCCGTGAGGGCCGCTACGACGAGATCCTGTCGTACAGCCCGGAGATCCTGCTGAAGATCGCCGCCGGCTGGAGCGATGCGCCCGGTGACGCGGCGCACTCGCACACGGTCGAAGAGGCCGGCATCACCGCCTGACCTCGCACGCGTCGGCCGGGACGGGAGCGTGACTCCCGTCCCGGCCTCGCGCGCTGGTGCGCGCTAGGCGGTCGCCGCGCCGCGCACGGAAGCCAGGTCACGGACCGGCTCCTGCGCGACGTTCTTTGCGGCCAAGTAGGCGAAGGTCGCCGCCGGCCCGAGCGTGCTGCCGCCGGAGAGGTAGCCCTCGCCGGAGACGTTGGCGATGCAGTTGCCCGCGCCGTAGAGGCCCGGGATCACGCTGCCGTCGGCACGCAGCACCTGTGCGCGCCCGTTGGTCTTGGGGCCACCGTTCGTGTCGAGGACCATGCCGCACGTGATGGTGCAGAAGTACGGGCCCGACTGGGTGAACGGGTACATCGTGCGGTTCTTGTCGTTGCCCTCGCGCGCCGGCCCGTTCCAGTCGTGCTCGTGCACGGTCTCGCCGCGGTGGAAGTCCTCGTCCGTCCCGCTGCGGGCGAACCCGTTGAAGCGCTCGACCGTCGCGGCCAGTTGCTCGGCGAAGTCCGCAGCGAGGTGCATTTCGCCGATCACCGACGTGAGGCCGTTCAGGCGCTCCTGGATGTTCGCGGCGAGCTCCTCGAGCGTCGCGCCCTCGATGATCCACTGCTTCGGCGCGATGAACGTGTCGAGGAACAGCCACGGCCGCGTGTCGGTCGTGAGCTGCGTGTCGTAGATCATGAAGAGCGCGCGGTTCGGGTAGTCCCCGTTCTCGCCCGGCTCGAAGAAGTGCTGGGCGCGCTCCTGGTAGATCGACTTCTCGTTGAGGATGCGCTTGCCGGTCGCGTCCACATAGATCATCGCGTCGCCGGGCGGGACGTTGATGCCGCCCTCCATGCAGACGCGGTGCGGGGCGGCCTTCTCGAGCAGGTCCTCGTAGAACCAGCCGCTCTTCATGTTGCCGAGCTCGGCGCCGATCTCCTCGCCGATGGTCACGAAATCACCCTGTGCGGTGGGGACGGCGCAGCTGCTGTAGAGCGGCCCGCGCCAGTGGCGCTCGATGATGTCGAGGTTGTGCGGGAAGCCGCCGGTGCCGAAGACGACGCCCTGGCGCGCGTAGAGCGCCTGCTCGCCATCGGCCGTCGTGGCGCGGACGCCGACGACCTCGCCGGCCGGGCTCTGGATGACGCCCTGGACGCGGTGGCCCGTGCGGACGTCGATCCCACGCGCCTTCACGGCCTCGCCGAGCTGGCGGATCATCTCCCAGCCGACCGCCTCGACGCCGTCCGGGCGCTGCGGCATGAGGTGGCGGTAGTAGCCCTGGATCGAGTTGTCGAGGTGCGAGTTGTACGACACCATCGCCGGGTACTCGTCCGTGAACGAGCGGAAGAACGTGACGTTCAGCGCGCCCGCGTCACGGAGCGCCTCGATCGCGTCGGACGCGTTGTCGTAGTACTCGTTCATGAGGTCCCACTGCCACTCGCTCATGCCCAGCCGCGGCGCCTGCGGGTCGTAGTCGCCCGGGTAGGAGACCTTTGCCATGAAGTCGAGGCAGGCGTCGCGGTCATCGTGGATGCCGAGCGCGCGCATCTTGTGGTTGTTCGGGACCCACATGCCGGCGCCGGACTTGTAGGTCGTGCCGCCGACCTCGTCGGCCGCCTCGAGCACGAGGACCGAGCGGCCGTGGTCGTGGGCGTGGATCGCGGAGGCGAACCCGGACATGCCGGTGCCCACGACGATCACGTCGAACTCATCAGCGTCGCTCGAGACGAACCCCGTGGGGCGCGGCGCGGGCTCGACGAAGATGCCGCTCAGCCACCAGTAATCGAACTTGTTCTCAGACATGTCTATTCCCTCTCGTGGGCGGCGGCTGCGCCGGCCCGATCGCTCTCCTCAGAAGGTGATCATACGCCGGGGGAACCGGCCGAGACAAGGGGGCGCGCAACGGCGCAGGCGGTCATCCGGCGACGGGTGCGTCGCCCGGCATCGGGACCGTCAGGACGGGCTGCTGCGCGTGTGAGACGACGGAGTGCGAGACGCTCCCGGCGAGCGCTCCGCGCAGACCGGTCAGCCCGCGGGTGCCGACGATCGTCAGGTCCGGGCTGACGACGGCTATGCGGTCGACGATCCCGCGCCAGAGCGGCCCGGCGGTGCCGACGGTCTCACCGGTCGCCTCGAGCCCGGCCTGCCGGGCGAGCTCCACACCGCGCAGCGCCACGACGCCGGCTTCCTCGCGCTCGTAGTCGAGTGCGTCTCCGCCCCCCGAGTAGGTGGGCGGGAACGCGGCGGCCGTCGCAGCGACCCCGGCACCCGGCTCCCAGACGTGCAGGATCTCGGCGTGGGCGCCCGGGAAGAGCGTTCCGGCGACGGCGATGGCGTGGTCGGCATTGGTCGAGCCGTCATAGGCGATGAGGATGTTCATGGGACGCTCCAGGGGGCTGGTGATGTGGTGCTCAGACTACCCCGGATCCCCGCTGCTCAGGCGATCCGCGGGTATCATCGCGTCATGGCGATCGACAGCTCGACCACGACGTCCGCGGCCCGTGTGGCATGGGAGCGGACCGTCAAGGACCGCTACGGCGACACGGACTTCGTGACGATCAATCGCTCGGGCGTCCCCGTTCAGCCGGTCTACGACTCGACCGACCTCGCGGCGCGCGGTCTTGACGAGGCGCCACTGCCCGGGCAGTTCCCGTTCACGCGCGGGATCTACCCGGTCCATTACCAGCACCAGCCGTGGATGGATCTCCAGATCATCGGCTACGGGATGGCCCGAAATCTGCGCGAGCGCATGGACCTGCTCGACCGTGAGGGCGGCGCGCGCGGCTACTTCGGCGGCGCGGCCTACAACATCATCTTCGACATGCCGAGTTCGATGGGCTTCGACCCGGACTACCCCGGGGTCGAGGGCAGCATCGGCGACGCCGGCATCTCCGTCTGCAAGACCGAGGACTACGAGGTCCTGCTGGCCGGCAAGGACCTGACGAAGACGCACTTCTCGATGGTGTGCAACGCCGGCTCCCCGGCGATGTTCGCGCTCTACGTCGCGGCGGCCAAGCGGATGGGGTTCGAGGGCGACCAGCTCAAGGGCAACATCACGAACTACATCTACGACTTCTTCGGGCACTGCGGCGGCATGAACTTCTCGCCGCGCGGCAGCTACCGCCTCGCGGTCGACGTCGGCGCCTACTGCGCCGAGCACGTCCCGAACTTCGGCACGATCACCTTCAGCGAGCACAACATCTGCGAGGCCGGGGCGACGAACGTCCAGGCCGTCGGTCTCGCGCTCGCCTCCGTCATCGCGGTGCTCGAGGAGGCCCAGAAGCTCGGGCTCGAGACCGACCCGATCGCCGCCGGCATGGGCTTCCACGTGCGCTTCGGTGAAGACCTGTTCGAGGACGTCGCCAAGACGCGCGCGCTGCGCCAGCTCTTCGCGAAGATCAACGCCGAGCGCTTCGGCTGCACGACGAACGGCGCGCTGCGCGCGCGCATCCACGCGCAGACGGCCGGCTCGCTGGCGACCGCGCAGCAGCCGCGGATCAACATCATCCGCAACGCGTACGGCGCACTCGCGGCCGCCATGGCTGGCGTCAACGGCATGACCGTCAACGCGTATGACGAGGCGCTCGGCCTCCCGACCGAGGAGGCCGTGACGCTCTCGCTGCGCACGAGCCAGATCATCGCCGAGGAGCAGGGGCTGAAGAAGGTCACCGACCCGCTCGCCGGCTCCTACTACGTCGAGTCGCTGACGAACGACGTCGAGGAGGCGGTCCTCGCCTTCATCGCGAAGATCGACGAGCAGGGAGGCCTGATCGAGTGCATCGAGAGCGGCTGGGCGCGCGCTGAGGTCGCGGCTTCGGCGTTCGAGTGGCGCCGCGAGGTCGAGACCGGGGAGCGTCCGCTCATCGGCGTCAACCGCTTCGTCACCGACGAGCCGGAGGAGCACAACGTGTTCCGTCCCGACCCGGCGGTCGCGCGCATGGCGATCGACGACCTCAACCGCGTCAAGGCACAGCGCGACCAGGCCGCCTGCGACGCCGCGCTCACGCGTCTGCGCGAGGCCGGTGAGAACGTCATGGCCGGTCGCGAGATCGGCTCCTGCACCGCCGCCCTGGTGGACGCTGCGCTCGCCGATGCGAGTCTCGGCGAGATGCAGGCCATCCTCTTCGATGTCTTCGGGACCAACAAGTAGCCATGACCAACGACGATCCCCGCTTCGTTCCCCGCGTCCTGCTCACCAAGAGCTTCATCGACAGCCACGACCGCGCGATCGGCACGATCGCCAAGGCGCTGCGCGACGACGGCATGGAGGTCGTGCTGATCGACTACCGCGTCGCCGATGAGATCGCCGGCACCGCCATCGAGGAGGACGTCGACGTCATCGGCGTGAGCTTCATGTCCGGCGGTCAGGTCGACACGACGCGCTCGCTCGTCCAGGCGCTACGCGACGCGGGCCACGAGGAGCTGCCGGTCGTCGTGGGCGGCACGATCCGCCCGTTCGACATCCCGGATCTTGAGGCATGCGGCGTGAAGGCCGTCTTCCGCGGCGGCGAGACGCTCGCCGCGGTCGTCGAGACGTTCCGGACGCTGGCGCTCGGGTCGCCGCGCCAGAGCGCCGTCGACTGAGGGCTCAGCTGACGCCGAGCCCGCCGTCGACGAGGATCGTCTGGCCCGTGACGTAGGCGGCGGCGTCGGAGGCGAGGAAGACGGCGAGCCCCTTGAGGTCGTCGTCGGACCCGAACCGCCCCATCGGAATGCGGCCCAGGAACGACTCGTTGTTCTTCTCGAGCGACACGTTGCTCATGTCGGAAGGGAACCAGCCCGGGGCGATCGCGTTGACCGTGATCCCCTTGGGCGCCCACTTGACCGCGAGGTCGCGGGTCATCGAGATGACCGCGCCCTTCGACGTGTTGTAGGCGATCGCGTCGACGCTGCCCGCCTTGACGCCCTGGAGCGCGAGGACGGACGAAAGGTTGATGATGCGGCCGGGGCGGCCCGCCTCGACGAGGTGGCGACCGACGGCCTGGGCGAAGAGCCACGAGCCGGTGACGTTGACCGTCATGACCTTGTTCCAGCCGTCGAGCGGGAACTCCTCGGTCGGTGCGCCCCACGATGCGCCGGCGTTGTTCACGAGGATGTCGACCCCGCCGAGCTGCTCGACCGCCGTGGCGACGACGGCGTTCACCGAGTCGGGGTCGCGCACGTCGCAGCGCACGCCGATGGCGCGCACGCCGTGGGCCTGCGCGATGGCGTTCGCTGCCTCGATGCAGCGCTCCTCATTGCGCCCGCAGAGGACGACGTCCGCGCCCGCCTCAGCGAGGCCGGTGGCGAACTGCAGGCCGAGTCCGACGCCGCCGCCGGTGACGATCGCGCGCTTGCCGGAGAGGGAGAACAGCTCGGAGATGGAGGTCATGGCCTGAGCCTATCCCGAAGGCTCGCGCCGATGCCCTCTCGCCCTAGGCCGCTGGGACGGGGCGCGCAGCCGGGGTCGGGAGGTCCGCGGTGCGGCGCTCCGCGCGCCACATCACAAGCGCCGGGATGATCGCGAGGAGCACCAGCACGAGCGACCACACGTAGGTGGCTCCGAACGCATCGGCGACCGGATCGGCGACCTGCGCGCGCTGAGCCGGCGTGAGCGCCTGCACCACGCCGTCGCCGCCGGCACCGGGCAGGACGCCTGCGATCTGGCGCTGGAGGACGACGGCGAGGATCGCAACGCCGAGCGAGCCGCCGACGCGCTGGAGGACGTTCAGCAGCGGCGTGGCGCGCGGTACCTCGTCGGTGCGCAGCAGCCGGTAGGCGCTCGCCATCGCGGGCATCATCGCGAAGCCGAGGCCGATGCCGCGCACGACGAGTGACCCGGCGAGGAGCGCGTACGACGTCGACCCGGTGACGAAGACGAACGGCAGCGTGCTGACGGCGAGGACGACGAGCCCGAAGGTCACGATCGGACCGCCGCCGAGGCGGTCGGTCATGCGCCCGGACCAGTGCATCGCGGCGGCGGCGCCAAGGCCCTGCGGCGCGATCAGCAGGCCTGCCTGGAGGGGGCTGAGCCCGCGGTCGAGCTGGTAGTAGAGCGGCAGCAGGAGCATGCCGCCGAAGAGTGCGGCGCCGGCGAGCGAGACGGTCGCGGCGGCGGCCCCGAAGCCCGGTTTGCGCAGGAGCCGCACGTCGACGATCGGGAAGCGCGCGCGCCAGGCGTGAAGCGCAAAGCCTGCGACGAGCAGCATGCCGACGCCGAGCGGGCCGAGTGCCTGAGGATCGACCACCCTCCCGGTCGAGGCGATCTCGCTGAGTCCGTAGACGATCAGTGCGACGCCGGGGGAGAGCAATGCGAGCCCGAGCAGATCGAGCCGTCCCGAGTCTCCCGCCTTGCCCTCGGCCCGGGCGCCGGGCATCAGCCGCCAGGCGAGGACGAGCCCGAGTGCGCCGATGGGGAGGTTGACGTAGAAGAGCCAGCGCCAGCTCAGGTGCTCGACGATCAGGCCGCCGATGACCGGGCCGAAGACGGGGGCGAGGAGCATCGGGACGCCGATGACCGACATGACCCGGCCCATGTTGCGCGGGCCCGCAGCCTGGGCGAGGGCGATCATGCCGATCGGCATGACCATGCCGCCGGCGAGCCCCTGGAGAACGCGGAAGGCGATCAGTGATTCGGCGCTCCAGGCGAGGCCGCAGAGGGCGCTCGCCGCGACGAAGCCGGTCACGACCGCCATCCAGACCTGCTTGGGTCCGAACCGCTCGGCGACCCAGCCGGTCAGCGGGATGACGGTGGCGAGCGCGAGCAGATAACCGGTCGAGATCCACTGGATCGTCGCCAGCGGCGAGTTCAGTTCCTGCGAGAGCGTCTCGATCCCGACGTTGACGATCGTCGTGTCGAGGATCGACATGATCGCGCCGATCACGACGACGATCGCGACCGCCCGGACCTCCGGCTGCAGGCGGCTCTGGCGCGTCACGCGACGGCCTCCGCGGCCTCGGCGTGCGCCTGCGCTGCCGAGCTGCGCCCGCGCGGCATGAGCTTCGTGACCGCGAGCGTCGCGGCCGTCCCTGCGGCGCTCATGAGGAAGGCGCCCTGGTAGCCGCCGATCGCGGGGAGGCCGTCGGCGTTCGCCGAGCCCGTGAGGATCGCGGCGGCGATCTGCCCGCCGATGGCACCGCCGATCGACCGGACGATCGTGTTGACGCTGACGGCGATGCCCGTCTGATCCTGCGGGACCGCGTCGACCACGAGGTTCGCCATCGCCGCGAGCGAGAGCCCGAGGCCGAGGCCGAGGAGCCCGCTCCCGACGAGGATCTCCCACGGGTGGTCGTGCAGGAACGCGAGCATGAGGTACGAGAGCACGCCGAAGATCGACCCGAGCACGAGCGGGCGGCGCGAGCCGCTGCGCGTCGACATGCGGCCCGAGAGCGGGCCCGCGACGAGCATCAGCAGCGCGCTGGGCAGCAGGTAGAGGCCCGACATCGTCACGGTCGCTCCGAAGCCGTACCCGGCGGAGCTCGGGGTCTGCACGAGCTGCGGAATGAGGATGTACGACCCGAAGATCGCCACGCCGCTCGCGAAGCCCGCGAGGTTCACCGTCCAGACGGCCCGCCGGCGCATGAGGCGCATGTCGATCATCGGCGCCGGTGCGCGCAGCTCCCACGCCGTGAAGGCGACCAGCACCGCCGCACCGGCGAGGAAGAGCCCGACGACGCCGCCGCTCGTCCAGCCCCACGCGTTCCCCTCACTGATCGCGAGCAGCACCGCGGCGAGCCCGACCGCCATGAGCGTCGCGCCGAGATAGTCGATCGGCGCGCGTACGCGCACCGGCGACTCGGGCACGTAGCGCCACGTCGCGATCGCCGCGATGATGCTCAGCGCGAGGGCGAGCGCGAAGATCGAATCGACGCCGAAGGCGTCGACGAGGATCCCGGAGATCACGAGCGCCACCCCGCCGCCGATGCCGTACATCGCCGAGATCGTGCCGATGCCGGTCGCGACCTTCTCGCGGGGGAACTCGTCGCGGATGATCCCGATCGACAGCGGGAGGATCGCGCCGCCGCCGCCCTGGATGATGCGTCCGACCAGGTAGAGCGGGAGCGAGTGGGCGAACATCGCGACGAGGCTGCCGGCCGCGAAGATCCCGAGCGAGAGGAGCAGCATGCGCTCCTTGCCGAACATGTCGCCGAGACGCCCGATGATCGGCGTGGCCAGTGCGGCCGCCAGGAGGTTGAGTGTGATGAGCCACGCGACACTCGTCGTCGAGACGCCGAGCTCCTGCTGGAGGCGCGGCAGCGCCGGGATGATCATGGTCTGCGCCATCGTGTAGGCGAGGGCGCCGAGCGCGAGGACGAGCAGCGTGCGGCTCGGGTGTGTGCGCACCTCGCCGACCGTCGGATGGTGGGTCATACGTGATCCTCGATCGAGGCGGCGAGCTTCGTCAGCAGCTGCGCGGCCTGCTCGCGCTCCGCAGCGCTCAGCGCGGTGAAGGCCGCGCGCCGCCACGCCTGGACCTGCGTGCGCTTGGCGTCGAGCGCGGCCTGCCCGGGTGCGGTGAGCGCGACGTGAACGACGCGCCGGTCGGCGTCGCTTCGGTCGCGCACGACCAGGCCATTGCTCTCGAGCGCGGCGAGCATCCGGGTGACCGTGGGCGGGGCGACCCCGGCGCCGAGCGCGAGCTCGCCGACCTGGAGCGGCCCACCGCTGCGCTCGAGCGCGTCGAGGACATGGAACTGCGAGAGCGACAGCTCGGCCGGATCAGAGGCGACGGCGATCCGGCCGCGGGCGCGCCGCACCGCGCGCATGAACTCCGCCAGGGCCTCCGAGAAGGCCTCGAGGTCGGCATCGGAATCGGCGGGAGGCACGCCTGACGCGGTCGGCATCCAAAAAGCCTAGCGTGCTATGTAGCGCGCTAACAAGTCAACGTCAGCCGCTCTCGACCTGCCAGTGGACGGGCGGCGATGCGCAGGCGGACGCGGCGCGGGTCAGCGTCACCTGGAAGGAGCCGGACCCCGCCGTCGGCGTGAGGTCGCCCGCGAAGCTGCGGTCCCAACGACCGGTCTCGTCGGTGGCGCTCCAGGTCGTGTCGAAGCCGCCCGCCGCATCGAGGGCGAACCCCGTCATGCCGTCAGGGATGTGCGCGAACCCCTCCGGCGTGCAGTCGGCGTGCCAGTCCACGTCGACGTGACCGATCCGGTCGCCCTTGCGGCGGATCACGATCGGCTCGCTCTGGGAGGTCACCCCGCCGTACACCAGCCCGCGGGCGCGCTCCGCAGACCACCGGAGCGGCCCGGCCCGACAGCGGTCCGCGCCGCTGAGCGTGGCGCTGATCGTGCCGTCGGCACGGCGCGGACCGATGTGGCCGGTGATGGCGAGCCGCAGGGCCCCCCAGGCGGTCCGCTGAAGCCGCACCGCGCTGAACCGCCCGCGCGAGCGCAGCCGCACGGTGCTGAAGTCGCCCATGGCGTAGGTGCGGTGGAGCGACAGCAGCTCGCCGCTCGCGCACGTGGCGCGCACCGCGACGATGAAGGCCTTCGGGCGCACGCTCGCCGGTCGCGAGAGGAGGACGAACGCGTCGTACTGCTGCGTGTCGCCGCCGTAGACGCCGGCGGAGGCGGGCCCGCTGCAGAGCAGCGCGGCCGCGAGGGCAGCGCTGACGATGGCGGCCAGCAGATGGGAGCGGTGTCTCATGAGGTGCGGCAGGACGGAGCGCCCGAGGTCCGGGATCCACCCTCTCCATCGGCAGGATTCGTGCGGGCCTGAATCCCGGGGGACGCCGGGCGGCATCAGCGCCGCCGGGCGGTGAAGCGGCCCTCGTTGGAGCAGAGCGGGCCCTCGCGGAAGGTTCCGGTCGCCTTCCCGCCGCGGATCCGCCCGGCGATGACGATCCAGTCATCGATCCCCTCGATCGGCCGGTACTTCACCGAGATCACCGATCCCTTGAGCCGAATCCTCGGGACGACGACCGACTTGAAGCCGCCGCAGCCGCTGGTCGTCACGCCCTCGATGACGAAGTCGCGGATCGTCGATCCGCTCAGCGTGAAGCTCACCTTCCCGTACGTGAAGTCACCCTTGAGATTCGTCGAGCTGCCACGCCAGCGCGAGCCGGAGGCGAGCGCGGTCGCGGCGACAGCGAGCGTCAGAACCAGGATCAAGGCGACGCTTGGGAGACTCAGCTTGCCCATCGGACGTGAGTGTCAGCGATGAAGCAGTCCCAGGTCCAGCGCCTCGCGCTCGAGGTCGTCGCGATGCTCGGGCGCCGCGATCGAGATCAGCAGCCGGGCGCGCTCCGCGAGCGACCGCCCGCGCAGGCGCGCGACGCCGTGCTCGGTGACGACATGGTCGACGGTGTTCTTCGTCGTCGTCACAACCGACCCCGGCGTCAGCTGCGCCCGGATCCTGCTGCGACCGGAGGTCGTCGCCGCGTGCAGGACGATGAAGGCCTGACCGCGCTCGGCGGCCATCGCGCCGCGCGCGAAGTCGGCCTGACCGCCGCTGGAGGACCAGTAGCGGCCCGCGATCGTTTCGGAGGCGCACTGCCCGAGGAGATCGATCTCCGTCGTGGCGTTGATGGCGACGAAGTCCGGCTGCTGCGCGATCGTCGCAGGGTTGTTCACCCACTCGACCGAGAGCATCTCGATGCCCTCGTTCTCGCGCAGGAAGTCGTAGAGCCGCTCGGTTCCGAGGCAGAAGGTCGCCACGTGCCGGTTGCGGCGCCGGACCTTGCGGGTGCCGTTGATGACCCCGGCGTCGATGAGGTCGATGGCTCCGTCGGTCAGCAGCTCGGTGTGGAGCCCGAGGTCCCGGTGATCGCGCAGCTCGTCGAGGACCGCGTTTGGGATCGCCCCGATGCCGGTCTGGAGCGTCGCTCCGTCGGGGATGCGCTCGGCGATGAGCTCGGCGATCCGCCGGTCCGCTGCGCCCGGCACCGCAGGCTCGACCGACACGAGCGGGCGGTCCACATGCGACCACCCCTCGATCTGGGAGACGTGGATCACGTTGTGCCCCGTCGTGAAGGGCATCTGGTCGTTGACCTCAAGCCAGAACGGCGCCCGACCGATCATCGCGGCCGTGTAGTCGGCGTTGGTCCCCAGGCTGAAGAACCCGTGGCGATCGGGCGGGCTGGCCGCCGCGAGGACCATCGAGCAGCGCGTCGTCTGGCGCAGCAGCTGCGGCATCTCGTAGAAGTGGCTCGGGACGAGGTCGCAGTGCCCATCGAGGTACGCCTGGCGGTCAGCGCTCGAGAGGAAGTAGCTCACGTGGCGCAGGTGGCCCGGGAACTCCCCGCGGATGTACCGACGCTCGTGCAGTGGGTGCATCTGGTGGATGCGCACGCCCGAGAGCTGCTCGGCGTGGTCCTCGAGGACGTCGAGCAGTCCGGAGGGCTCCCCGTTGGCGAGCGGGACGATGAGGTCGGCGCCGGGCTCGATGCGCTGGAGGAGCGCGTCGGCGGGCTGGGCGCTGGGGACCTTTGGGGTGGTCATGTGAGCGCGTTGATCTCGGCGCGGCGCCCGGCGGGCACCTCGCGCCAGTCAGCCTCGTACGCGAAGGCCTCGGTGAGCGTGATGTGCCGGAACCCCTGTCCGATCAGCTCGATCTGGTCGGGGTGCATGAAGGCCGGGTGCGCGACGCCGCACGCGCGGGCCAGTCGGCCGAGCTCGCCGCGCAGGGCGCGCACGTATGAGGTGGTGCGCACCGCCTTCACGTCGGGGTCGAGTCCACGCGTGAGCCAGGGGTTCTGCGTCGCGACGCCCGTCGGGCAGTGGTCCGTGTGGCAGCGCTGCGCCTGGATGCAGCCGATGCTCAGCATCGCCTCGCGGCCGACGTTGATCTGGTCGGCGCCGAGCGCGAACGCGCTGAGCGCGTTGATCGGGAGGCCGAGCTTTCCGGAGCCGATGAAGACGACGTCCTCCTGGAGCTCCGCCCGTGCGAACGTCCCGTAGACACGTGCGAACCCGAGCTTGAAGGGCAGTGCGACGTGGTCGGTGAACGCGAGGGGTGCAGCGCCGGTGCCGCCCTCGCCGCCGTCGATGGTGACGAAGTCGGGGCCGCCGCCTGTCGCGACCATCCGCTCGGTCAGCGTGTCCCAGAAGGTCTGCTCGCCCACAGCCGACTTGATACCCACGGGAAGCCCGGTCTCACTCGCGAGCAGCTCGATGAACTCGATCAGCTCGTCGACCGTGTGGAATGCGCTGTGCGCGTTGGGGCTCACGCAGTCGACGCCTGCTGGAACCCCCCGAACCCGCGCGATCTCCGCGGACACCTTCGCGCCCGGCAGCATGCCGCCGAGGCCCGGCTTGGCGCCTTGGGAGAGCTTGATCTCGATCGCGCGCACAGGCCCCTCCGTGACCCGCTCGCGCAGCGCCTCGAGGTTGAACGCCCCATGCTCGTCGCGGCAGCCGAAGTACCCGGTGCCGATCTGGAACACGACGTCGGCACCTTGAAGGTGGTGCGTCGAGAGACCGCCCTCGCCGGTGTTGTGCCAGCACCCGGCTGCCAGCGCGCCGCGGTTGAGCGCCGTGATCGCCGCCCCCGAGAGCGCGCCGAAGCTCATCCCGCTGATGTTGACGGCGGACGCCGGCCGGAATGCGTGCCGGCGCCCGTGCGCCCCGCCGAGAATCTTCGGCCCCGGCAGTGCGAAGTCGGGCGCACTGCCCATCGTCCCGTCGGCCGGGCCCGGCATGGGCTGCGCGGCGTGCTTGACGATCGTGTAGCCCTCGACCGCCTCCATCTCGTTGTCGGTGCCGAACCCGAAGGTGTTGCGGCGGCCCTTCGAGGAGGTGTAGATCCAGGCGCGATCGTCACGCGAGAAGGGCCGCTCCTCGTTGTTCGACGTGACGATGTACTGGCGCACCTCAGGCCCGACGCTCTCGAGCAGGTAGCGCAGGTGCCCGACGATCGGGAAGTTGCGCAGGATCGCGTGGCGGCGCTGTGTCAGGTCGTAGGCGACCACGCCGGCCAGTGCCGCTCCCGCGACTGCAAGGCCGCGGCGGCGGGAGTCTGCGCGATCGCTCATGCGTGAGGTGTATCACCCACCGGGCGCGGGATCACCGCATCGCGGCTGCGGCCCACGCGATGAAGAGCGCTTGGAGCGGCAGGCGGGCGCGCAGCGCGGGTGCCCCGCCGGGAACCTCGGGGAACTCCTCGGGGTGCCCGGCCATGTGGATGTTCGCCGGGAAGACGGCGACGAGCGTGAGGATCGAGAGCCACCCGCCGGCTCGGCGCACGCGCGGGTCGCGGCACATCAGGGCCGCGCCGCCCGCGATCTCCGCCGCGCCGCTTGCGAGGTTCATCGCCTTGGGGGCCGGCAGCCACGGGGGCATGATGCGCAGATAGACGCGCGGGTTGATGAAGTGGTTGGCACCGGCGAGGACGAACATGGGGCCGAAGGCGCGCGCGAGCAGACGCATCACGTGCTCAGGCTCCAGGAAGCTCGAACTGCTCGTCGCCGAGCGTGATGACAGGGTCCTCCGAGCTGCCCGCACGCACGGTGACGGCCAGCGGCAGGGCTGCGTTCGTCGTCTCGAAGACCGCGAGCGCGATGTTCGATCCACCGAGCGCATCGGCCAGCGTCCGCACGCCATCGACGAGGCGGTGGAGCCCGCCGATCGTGCCGATGACTTCGCCGCTCGACGGGTCGACCTCGAACGCTGGGAGCATGCGGACATCCGGCAGCGCTGGGACCGGCGCGTCGAGCTGGGCGGTGTGTGCGAGCTGGACGACGCGGTCCCCGAAGTCCACACGGATCGGCTCAAGGCGAGGACAATCCACCACCGCGGCGGTGCCTTCCGCCCGCTCGATGACGCCCATGGCTCGGATCGCCGCCGAGAGGTGCAGGTATTCGCGCAGGGCGACGACGGTGCTGTCGAGATCCCCGACGGAGGTCACGAACTCGACGGCTCCCGGATCGGAATGCGTCATCGCGGCGACGGTAGCAACGCCGATCAGCGCCCGATGAACTGGGCTCGCTCGATCCGGCGGGCCACGATGTCACCCCACGGCGCGTCGCCGGCCGCCTCGCGCACTCGGCGCGCCGCTGAGGCATGGTCGTAGCGCACGCGCCGCAGCTCGACGCGCCCGTCCTCGTGCAGCGTCGCCCACGCGGCGCGCGGGTTGCCGTCGAACGGCATGCCCACACTGCCGGGGTTGAGCAGCTCGATCCCCGAGGGCTCGGCGATGCGGTGGAACGGAAGATGGGTGTGGCCGACGACGAGGCGCTGGTCGGCGACGCCGTCGAGGAGGCTCGCGTCCTCGGGCGCCGGGTCGGGGAGGAACCCGTCGACATCCGACGCGGGCGACGCGTGCCATGCCCGCCCGCCGGGCACCGGCGCGCTGGTGGGCAGCGCGGCGAGCGCCGCGACGTCCGCGGCGCCGAGTTGCGCGGCGGTGTGCTCGATCGCGCCCTGCACGACGGGGTCGTCCGGCGCCGTCCCGGGAGCGGCCGTCCAGCGCTCGCCGTTGCCGCGAATCCACGTCGCGTCCGGCAGCTCGCGCAGTCGCTCGAGCGTCTCCACGGGCCAGCCGCCAAAGAGCGCGTAGTCCCCGCCGAGGACCCAGCGCTGCACGCCGAGACGCCCGGCGTCAGCGAGCACGGCCTCGAGCGCGGGCAGGTTTCCGTGTACGTCGTAGAGCAGTCCCCACATGGCCGTGCGAATCTATCCGCGCGATGTTCGCTCTGCATGGTCCGACCCTCACGCTGCGCCTGCCCGCGCCGGCCGACGCTCCTGCGCTCCTCGAGCTCGCCGGGGACGCCGAGGTGACCCGCTGGTTCTCCTGGGGGCCGTACACGGATGTCGATCAGCCGCTGGCGTACATCGCGCGCGCGGCTGATCGCTGCGCACGCGGCGAGCAGCTCGATCTCCTCGTTGAGCACCGCGAGCGCGGGCCCGCCGGCATCACCGGCCTCTCGGAGTTCAGCGCGCGCGACGGCCGCTGCATGGTCGGCACGTGGTTCGGCCGCGAGTTCTGGGGGACGGGGGCCAACCGCGAGTCGAAGGCGATCATGATGCGCCTCGCCTTCGAGCTGCTCGGCCAGCACCGCCTCGGCTCCTATTCGAACCCGGCGAACGAGCGCTCGACCCGGGCGCTCCTCGGGGTGGGGTTTCGCCATGAGGGCATCCTGCGCGACTGGCACCGTCACCCCGACGGCTGGCTCGACGTCAACGTCTTCGGCCTGCTGCGCGAGGAATGGGAGGCGTCCGACCTCGCGCGCGTCGAGGTGCGGGTGGAGGGCGTGCCGCCCGCGGCCTTCACACCGCCCGGTGCGCTGACGTAGCGTTGCGCCAGCGCGGGCCGCGCCAGGCGGCCCCAGAGGAGGAGGACACGATGGGACTGCTCGACGGGCGCGTGGCGCTCATCACCGGTGGTGGGCGTGGCATCGGCCGGGCCACGGCGCTGATGCTTGCGCGCGAGGGAGCCGACATCGTCCTCACCGACCTCGACGGCGCGGTGGAGACGACGCCGTACCCGCTCGCCACGCGCGACGATCTTGAGCAGACGGCCCAGGAGATCCGCGGTCTGGGCCGCCGGGTCGTCGCCCGGCATGCCGACGTGCGCCGCCAGGACGAGCTCGACGCTGCGGTCGTTGCCGGGATCGCGGAGCTCGGCGGGATCGACGTCGTGTTCGCGAACGCGGGCGTGTGGGGCGTGCGGCCCTTCTGGGAGATCAGCGAGACGGAGTGGGCCGAGCTGCAGGACATCACGCTCGCCGGGGTCTGGCGCACGGCCAAGGCGGTGGCGCCGCACATGATCGAGCGGGGGTCCGGATCGATCGTCATCACCGCGTCGATCAACGGCCTCGAGCCGAGCGCCGGATCGGCCCACTATGTCGCCGCCAAGCACGGCGTCGTCGGCCTCATGCGCAACATCGCGCTCGAGCTCGCCCCGCACGGCATCCGCTGCAACGCGGTCTGCCCGGGCACGATCGACACGGACATCACGAACTCTCAGGTCGTGCGCGACCTCATCGCGGGCGGCGCGGGTGGTACCCGCGCGCATGTCGAGACGGTCTCGGCCCACATGGCGGCACTCAAGGGGCGCAACCTCCTCTCGCCGAACGCCATCGCGGGTGCGGTCCTCTGGCTCGCCTCGGACCTCGCCTCGGAGGTGACGGGCCTCGCGATTCCGGTGGACGGCGGTCACATGCTGCTGCCCGGGTTCAACCCCCTTCCTGCGGCGTAGGCTCAGCCGCCGCGTCCGTCCCAGCGAAAGCCGCGGACCGCTGCCCACACGCCGGCGGCGGTCCAGAGCAGGAGCACCCCGAGGTCGGACAGCAGGTCGCTCAGCGGCTTGCCGTTGACGAGCGCCGCCTGCAGCCCGTTGATCACGTGGACGAGCGGCAGCGCGTTGGCGATGTCGTGCAGGAACGTCGGGACCTTCTCGGCGTCGTAGAAGACGCCGGAGATGAAGATCACCGGCAGGAAGATGATGTTCGTGTACGCCGGGGCGGCCTCGAAGTTCGGGATGACGTACGACAGCGCCACGCCGAGCGCCGCGAAGCAGCTCACGCCGAGCAGCGTGAAGATCGCGAGCGTGAGCCAGTCCTGCGGCCAGCCGAGGCCGAAGGCGAAGCGACCGGCCAGCACGACGATCACGATCTGCACACCGGCGTTGGTGGCCGCGCTGCCGAGGACGCCGGCCAGGTAGGAGCGTCCCGGGAGCGGGGTGCCGTGCATCCGCTTGAGGACGCCTGCGTCGCGCAGGAACGTCATCTGCATCGCGAGCGCGTTGAACGTCGTCGCCATGATCGAGAGTCCGGCGATGCCGGGGACGATGATGCGCAGCTGCGCATCGTCGGAGATCGATCCGAAGAGGACGAGGAAGATCAGCGGCAGGACGAAGCTGAAGAAGGCGGCCGTCGGGTTGCGCCAGAACATCCGGCGCTCGAGGCGGTAGTGGCGCCAGGCGAGGACCGCGTCGCTCACGGCGTGGCCTCCATCGTGCTCGCGACGTCGTCCGCGGCGTCCTCGGTCAGCTCGAGGTAGACGTCCTCGAGGCTCGGGCGGCTGACCGTCAGGTCGCGCAGCGTGGCACCACGCGCGAGCGCGCCGCTCGTGAGCTGGTGGAGGAGCGCGGTCGGGTCCTCGACCTCGCGCTCCTGCGTCGCGCCGTCCTCGTCCGTCCAGGAGATGCGTGAGCGCGATGCGGCCGCGCCGAGCGTCGCCGGCGGCCCTTCGGCGAGCATGCGCCCGTCCTTGACGATGGCCACGCGGTCGCACAGCGCCTGCGCCTCGTCGAGGTAGTGCGTCGTGAGCAGCACGGTCTTGCCGAGCTCCTGCAGGCGGCGCACGGTCGCCCACGCAGCGCGGCGCGCGGCCGGGTCGAACCCCGTGGTCGGCTCGTCGAGGAAGATGAGCTCCGGGTCGCCGACGAGCGCGAGCGCGAGGTCGAGGCGGCGGGCCTGGCCGCCGGAGAGCGTGCGGGCGAGCGCGTCGCGCTTCTCGCCGAGGCCGACGATGTCGATCACCTCGTCGACGGCACGCGGGTTCGGATAGAGGCCCGCCCAATAGGCGACCGCCTCGCGCACCTTGACGTGGCGATAGATCCCGCAGCTCTGGAGCACGATGCCGACGCGCTCACGCAGGGCGCGCGGGCGCTCGCCCGGGTCCATGCCCAGGACGGAGACGATGCCCTCGTCGCGTGACCGGTAGCCCTCGAGGATCTCGACGGTCGTCGTCTTGCCCGCACCGTTCGGCCCGAGCAGGCCGAAGACCTCCCCGACGGCGACCTCGAAGTCGAGGCCGCAGACCGCATCGTGGTCGCCGTAGCGTTTGCGCAGGTCGCGGACGAGGATTGCCGGAGCACCGGAAGGCACTGGGCGAGGGTAGACGGACAGCCACGGAATCGTCGCTCGCCTGTCACCGGACCGTCACAAGCGGGGTGTACGGATGCGCGATACTCACGCGTGATGGCGAAGGCGAGGGACATACCCGGCCTGCGCGGGGACATGAGGTATGCCGAGGCTGCGGCAGAGACCGTGGCCGTCCGCACCCAGGAGCTCTTCGACCATCGGGCGGGCGTCCTGGACACCTCGGACATCGAGCGCGTCCACGCCATGCGTGTCGCGACCCGCCGTCTGCGGGCGGTGCTCGAGGTCTATGCGCCGTGCTTTCCCGGATCGCTGCTGCGCCCGGCGCTCGCCGACGTGAAGGAGCTCGCGGACGCGCTCGGGGCGCGCCGCGACCCGGATGTCGAGCTGCTGGCGCTCGAGCGCTTCGCCGCCGCCGTCGGTCCGCGCGAGCGCGCCGGGATCGAGCGCTTCGCCGAGCGCACCCGCAGTGCGCAGCTCGCCGGCAACGCGAGGCTTGCGGCGGCCCTCGGGCGGGCAGACGCGGACGATCTGCGCGGACGTCTCGAGGCGCTCGTCGAGCATGTGGGCGGGCAGCGCCCGAGGCCCGAGGGGCCGGACTGACGTGCGCGCACGCAAGGTCAAGGGTCTCGACCCCGATGGAACCCTCGCCGACAACGCGCAGCGCATCGTCCGCGTGCGCCTCGACGAGGTCTACGCCTTCTTCCCGGCCGCCCTCGAGCCGGATGCGGTCACGGAGCTGCACGACCTGCGGATCGCCGCCAAGCGCCTGCGCTACGTCCTCGAGGTCACCGCCGACGCGTGCTTCGGGCCGTATGCGCACACGGCCGCCCGGCGCATGCGCGACCTCCAGGATCTGCTCGGTGAGATCCACGACTGCGACGTCCAGCTGCCGCGCGTCGAGGCGCTGGTGGCGGAGCTGCGCGACGCCGACACGCGCGAGCTGCTGCGGCGTGCCGGCGCGGCATCCGACCTTGATCCGGCGCTCGCGGCCGATCTGCCGCACGCCGACGACTGGCGCGGCCTGCTCGCGCTCGAGAGCTACCTGCGCGCTCGCCGCGCGCTGCTCGTCGAGCGCTTCGGGGCGTTCTGGCGCGACGTCGAGCGCGAGGGCCTGCGTGCGCGGCTTGAATACGCGGTCGGCGAGCGCCCCGATGCCCCATCCGACCTCGCCACGACGGAGCCCGCCACATGAACGAGCCGCCCATGACCGACCTCGATGAGCGGTTCACGCCGACCGCGGACGACCCCTTCCCCGCCCCGCGCGAGTCGCTCGACCTCGCCGACGCGGAGCTCGCGTTCAACCGCGAGGTCTCGTGGGTCGACTTCAACGATCGCGTGCTGCAGCTCGCCGAGGACGCGGCGCACCCGCCGCTCGAGCGGTTGAAGTTCGCGGCCATCTTCACGTCGAACCTCGACGAGTTCTTCATGATCCGTGTCGCCGGCCTGCACGACCAGGTCGAGGCCGGGATCATCGAGAAACGCCGCGGCGGACTCAACCCGGATGAGACGATCGACCTGCTGCGTGCGTGCATCCAGCCGCAGATCGAGCGCCAAGCCCACCTCGTCGGGGGCGAGCTGCGCACGGTGCTCGCCGAGCGCGGCATCCGGCTCGTCCGCCTCGACGACGTCCCCGCGGAGCATCTCCCGCAGCTGCGCGAGCGCTTCCGCCGGCAGGTGTTGCCGGTCCTCACGCCGCTCGCGGTCGGCCTCGGGCGGCCCTTCCCATACATCTCGAATCTCGCGCTGAGTCTCGCGGTGCTCGTCCGCGACCCGCAGACCGATGTGACCGTCTTCGCACGCGTGAAGGTCCCGAAGGAGATGCTCCCGCGCTTTGTGCCGGTCGTCGACGGCGAGACGACCTTCGTCCTGCTCGAGGACCTCATCGCCGAGAACCTCGGCGATCTCTTCCCCGGGATGGAGATCATCGACCACGGGCTCTTCCGCGTCACGCGCGACGCTGACTTCGACGTGTCCGACGAGGCCGACGATCTCCTGGAGGCGGTCCAGGCCGAGCTGCGCCGTCGGCCGTTCGGCGAGGTCGTGCGCCTGGAGATCCAGGACGATCTGAGTCCGCAGATCCGCGCGGAGCTCGTGAGCGCGCTGCGGGTCGAGGACCGGCAGGTCTACCGCGTGCCCGGACTGCTCGACCTCAACGATCTCTGGCAGATCGTGCGCCTCCCCGGGCACGCCGACCTGCGCGACGAGCCGTTCCACCCGGTCACCGCACCGCAGCTCGCCGCCCCATCGGCGGAGGGCGAGAGCGACATCTTCGCCGCGATCCGCGCGGGCGACATCCTCGTCCACCACCCGTACGAATCGTTCGGGACGTCGGTCGAGCGCTTCATCGCCCAGGCCGTCGAGGACCCCGACGTCCTCGCCGTCAAGCAGACGGTGTACCGCACGAGCGATGACTCGCCGCTCGTGCCGGCGCTCATCCGGGCGACCGAGCAGGGCAAGCAGGCCGTCTGCCTCGTCGAGCTCAAGGCGCGCTTCGACGAGCAGGCCAACATCACGTGGGCGCGCAAGCTCGAAGAGGCCGGCGTCCACGTCGTCTACGGCCTGCCGTCGATGAAGACCCACGCGAAGTGCCTGCTGGTGGTGCGCCGCGAGGGCGACGGTGTGCGCCGCTACGTCCACATCGGGACGGGCAATTACCACTCGACGACGGCGCGCCTCTACACCGACTTCGGGCTGTTCACCTGCGACGAGCGCCTCGGGGCCGACGTCGCCGACATGTTCAACTTCCTCACGGGGTACGGGCGGCCGGAGGGCTACCGCGAGGTGCTCGTCGCGCCGACGTTCATGCTCGACGGCCTGATCGAGCGGATCGAGCGGACGATCGCCGCCCGGGAGGCCGGCAAGCACGCGCACATCAAGCTCAAGATGAACGCCCTCGTCCACCCGCGCGTGATCGAGGCGCTCTATCGCGCCTCCGCGGCCGGCGTCCCGGTCGATCTCAACGTGCGCGGCATCTGCTGCCTCGTCCCGGGGATCCCGGGCCTCTCGGAGAACATCCGCGTCTGCTCGATCGTCGGCCGGTTCCTTGAGCATTCGCGCATCTACGAGTTCGAATATGGCGACGACGTCGACGTGCTGATCGGGTCCGCCGACCTCATGCCGCGCAACCTCGACAACCGCGTCGAGCTGATCACGCCGGTGAGCGATCCGGCCTGCCGCGAGCGGCTCGTCGACACCCTCCACCGCTGCCTCGCCGACAACACCAGCTCGTGGGACCTGCAGCGCGACGGGACCTGGCTGCGCAACGAGCCGGCACCCGGTGAGGAGCCGCGCAACGTCCAGCACGAGCTGATCGCCCTGGCCCGCCTCGAGGCCGAAGCGCAGGCGCAGCCCTCCGCGTCGTGACGCCGAGCAGTGTCCATCGACGACGCCGGCTGACCGCGCTCGGCGTCGTCGTGCTGCTCGCCGCGCTCGTCGTCGCCGTGGTCCTCGCCCGCGCGGGTGGCCGCGCGTCACCGGCGGTCCCGGCCGAGGCCGCCGCAGCGAGGCCCGCCGAGCCGTCGAGCCGCACGGCGCTCGAGCGCCCGCCTGCGGCGCCCGCTGCGGCGCGCGGGAGCTACCGCGGGCGGGTGCCGATCCTCATGTACCACGTGATCACGGCGCCGCCGCCCGGGACGGCGTACCCCGAGCTGTGGACGTCAAAGGAGCGCTTCGCGGCCACGATGCGGCTGCTCGCGAAGGCGGGGTATCGCGGGGTGACGCTCGCGCAGGTGCGGGCTGCGTGGACCGGCGGTCCGGGCCTCCCGGCGAAGCCCGTCGTCGTGAGCTTCGACGACGGCTACCTCAGCCAGTACACGCACGCCAAGCCGGTGCTGCGTCGCCTCGGCTGGCCCGGCGTCCTCTATCTCGAGGGGAAGAATCTCGGGACGGGCGGGCTCACCGTGCGCCAGGTGCGCGGCATGATCGACGCGGGCTGGGAGCTCGGGGCGCACTCGCTCACGCACCCGGATCTCACGACGCTCGACACCGCGGGGCTGCGGCGCGAAGTCGCCGGATCGCGTGCGCTGCTGCGCCGCCGCTTCGGCGTCCCGGTGGAGAGCTTCTGTTACCCCGCGGGCCGCAACGACGCGACGGTGCGCGCCGCGGTGCGGGACGCCGGGTACGACGATGCGACCACGGTCGAGCCGGGGATCGCCGGGCCGACGGACGACCGCCTCAGTCTTCCGCGCATCCGGGTCGACGCCGCCACGACGCCCGGCACCGTGCTGCGCATGGTGCGCGACGGCAGCGGGCCCTCCGGCGGCTACGGGTGAGTCGGGCTGCCGCCGCGCGTCCTCACCAGTGGACGCCGCGCATGAGATTCGCCATCGCACGCTGCTCCACCGAGGGGCGCTCGGCCTCCATCGGCTGCGGGGAGCCCTTGGCAGCCGCGGAGTCGGGGAAGACGCGGTACGCGGCATGGAGAATCTGGTCGACGGCCTTCGGGGCCACGGCGTAGAGCACCTCGCCGATCGTCCCGAGCGTCGTGTTGATCGCCTTGGGGCGGCGGCGGATCGCGTCGCAGATCATCTCTCCGGCCTGCTCGGCGGAGATCGATGGGAATGAGTCGTACATCTCCGTCGGCGCAATCATCGGCGTGCGCACCAGCGGCATATGGATCGTCGTGAAGGAGACGTTGTCACCGAGGAGCTCGGAGCTCACAACGCGCGTCCACGCGTCGAGCGCGGCCTTGGACGCGACATAGGCGCTGAACCGCGGCGGGTTCGTCTGCACGCCGATCGAGCTGACGTTCACGATGTGGCCTGAGCGCCGTTCGCGCATGTGCGGGAGGAAGCCCATCACGAGCCGGATCGCGCCGAAGTAGTTCAGCTGCATCGTGCGCTCGAAGTCGTGGAAGCGGTCGAGACTCAGCGTGATCGAGCGACGGATCGAGCGTCCGGCGTTGTTCACGATCACATCGACCGCAACGTGCTCGGCGAGCACGCGCTCGACGAGCGCATCGATCGCCTCGACGTCTGACAGGTCGCACGGGTACGCGTAGGCGCGGCCCCCGGCGTCCTCGATCTCGGCGACCGCCTCGAGCAGCTGCTCCTCGCGCCGAGCGACGAGCAGCGGGACGCCGCCGGCGCGCGCGACCCGCAGCGCCGCAGCGCGCCCGATGCCGCTCGACGCGCCGGTGATGAGGACGGTGCGTCCGCCGACCGCCTCGGCGAGCCCGTGATCGTCGAAGAGCCCCGGGTTCAGGTGGCGCTCCCAGTAGTCCCAGAGCAGGCCGGCGTAGGTCGGGAGCGGCGGCACGGCGATGCTGGTCCCCGCGAGCGCCTCCTGCATCTCGCGCGCGTCGAACGAGCAGGTGAACCCGAGGTGGCCGACGACCTCGTCGGGGATGCCGTAGCGGCCGAGCACCGCGCGGCGCACGTCGCGCACACCCGGCAGCCCCATGAGTGCCGAGCTGAGCGAGGACGGCAGGGCGTCAAGCGGCGCGGGGTCGATCCGCAGAGCCATCTGCGGCGCGTGGGCCGCCTTCGCGAAGGTGTTGAGCACCTCGGTCGAGGAGGTCATTTCAGGGTCGACGAGATGGAAGGCGCGGCCGTCGAGGCCGGGCTGGTGGGCGATCGCATCGATGGCGTCCACGACGAAGTCGACCGGGACGAGGTTCGTGCGGCCCAGCTCAGGACCAATCAGCGGCAGCCACTGCGGCAGCAGGTCGCGCGCGCGCAGCAGCGCCTGGAAGACGTAGTACGGGCCGTCGATCTTGTCCATCTCGCCGGTGCGCGAATCGCCGACGACGACGGCGGGCCGGTAGACGCGCCACGGCACCTGCGACTGCTCGCGCACGATGCGCTCGGCCTCGAACTTCGTGCGGTGGTAGGGCGACGGCAGGACCTGCCCCTCGTCGAACATCTCCTCGGTGAACCGGCCGGGGTACGACCCGGCGACGGCGACCGACGAGATGTGGTGGAGGACGCCGGCGTCGAGCTCGGCGGCGAGGCGCACGACCTCGGCCGTCCCGCCGACGTTCAGCGCCTCATTCTCGTGCGCCGGAGCGGTCATGTCGTAGAGCGCCGCGAGATGGAAGACGTGGTCGATGCTGCCGCGGTGGGTCATCACCCATGCGGGGTCGACACCGAGGAGTGGGGAGCGCAGGTCGCCGCTGACGGCGTGGACGCGGCCGCGGGCGTTCCAGCGGTCGATCAGGTGGTCAAGGCGCGCGCGTGAGCCCTCGCGGACGAGGACATGGACCTCCGCGTCACGCGCGAGCAGTCGCTCGACGAGGTGTCGCCCGATGAAGCCCGTCGCGCCGGTGACGAGGTATGTCGCCATCACGTCCTCCCAACATCCGCGTCGGCACAGGGACCGACGTCGCTGCGAAGCCTACCCGCAGCAGGCGGTGCTACCAGCCGGACTGCCAGTGCTCGCCGCGAGAGAGCTTCTTCGCAGCGGCCTTGCGGGCATCCTTGCGCTTTTCCAGGCGCCACTGCAGGAGGCTCATCGCGAGGATGAAGAGCGGGACGACGAGCAGCGCGATGAACCACGCGTTCGTCACGACCTTGTCGTTGGCGAGGCCGTATGAGCCCTCACCGCTGACGACCTCCTTCGCGTCCTCGCTGTAGTCCGTCGCGGCGAACGCCAGCGGCGCAAGCAGCAGGAACATCAGGAGGGTCGCGGGGAGGACGGCGATCAGGCGCTTCATCTCGCTGCGCATCGTATAAGACCGGGCGGTCCAGGTGGGATGCGCCTCACCCACGGGGGCGCACGGTGTCGCGCAGGAAGGGGATGACGGTCTGCAGGAAGCGGCTCGTCTGCGGCGCGGCGGTCAGCGGATCGAGGTGGCTCGTCGTCGTTCCGGCATCGACCGTCACGAGCTTCCTGCGGGAGATCCGCGAACGGCGCGCATACGCTTGCGCGCCCCGCACCACGCCATCGCGGTCGGCGGTGAGCGAGGTCTGGAAGGCGTAGTACGGGACGTTGACCTGACGCAGATAGGGGAAGCGCAGCCCGAGGACGCGCGTCGCGGGCGTCGCGCGCATCGCATTCGCGGCCCGCAAGTCGATGTTGAGGCGCGCGGGGTAGTACCAGTCGACGCCGTTGACGCGCCCCTGCGCAAAGGCGGCCGCCAGGTTGCCGATCGGTGTCACCTCGCCGCTCTGCCAGCCGCGCGCCCCCGGCCCAGGTGCCTGCTCGCCCGCGCGCACCTGGATGAGCGTGAGCGCTTCGGGCGAGGTGCTCGCATCGAAGGCGTACCCGAGGGCGCCCTCGTTCGTCACCGGGTAAGCCGGTCGCAGAGCCGGCGGCAGCAGCGCGAACGAGGTGAGGATCGACGGAGCATCCGGGTCCTTGAGGGCCGCAAGGCCGGCGATCTCCGCGAACGGGCCCGTCGTCCAGGAGAATCCCTTGAGGCCGAGGAGGTTGAGCCATGGCCCATCCGGGTTCGCAGCCGATGGCCGTAGGCCCGCGAGGTCCTTGCGCGCCTGTGCGGCACTCGGCGCGCCCCCGAACGTGCCGAGCAGCCCGCCGTCGATCGCGACGATGCCGTCGATGTCGCGGTACCCCGGGTGCCCATCGAAGCTCCAGGCGGCGTAGGCGGCGGCGAGCGAGGCGCCGAGCGAGTGCCCGCCGAGGACGACGGTCCGTCCACCCTGGCGCGCGCGCAGCACGACGCGCCGGATGTCCTCGAGGTTGACGCGCATGCCCCAGTTGCGCATGAAGGTGTAGTTCGAGGCCTTGAGCGGCGTGAAGTGGGGCGTGATCGTGGGGTTCAGGAACCAGCCGAGGTAGTAGTCGAGGGCTGCCTGCGGTGAGATCGTCCCGGCGTGCGCGAGCTCCATGCGCGACGTGTCCTCGAGGGCCTGTTCGCGGCGGTCGAACGCCCAGACCTGCCAGTCAGGGAGGCGCTGCACGATCGCGCGGGCCACGAGCGTGAAGTTGCCGGCGCCGCCATTGGTTCCGGGGACGAGGACGAGCACCTTGCGCGCCGAGCTGGCACCGAACTGCGTGACGAAGACCTTGTTGAAGCGCGCCGGGGTCTGCGGTGCGCGTCCGACAGGGACGGTGACGGTCGGCTCGGCAGCTGCGACTCCCGGAGCGACGGCCCACGTGGCGGCGATACAGGCCAACGTGACCGGCAATTTTCGGCAGCGCATGATGCGACGCTACCACCCGCCTAGCATGGTGGCGTGGCCGTTCTCACCGCCTCCGCGCTCGACAAGGACATGGTCGGCGAACCCCTCTTCCGGGGTGTCTCCTTCAAGCTCGAGCGCCGGGACCGCATGACGATCGCCGGGCGCAACGGCGCCGGCAAGACGACCCTGCTGCGCATGCTCAGCGGCCAGACGTCGATCGATGGTGGGGAGCTGGCGCTCGAAAAGGGCGCCCGCGTGACGCTCCACGACCAGCGCCCGCCACGCGAACGCGACATCTCGCTGCGCGACTACGTCCTCAGCGGCTGCACCGAGCCGCTCGAACTCGAGGCCGAGCTGCGTCGCCTCGAGCAGGCGATGGCCTCCGGCGACGAGAAGGCGATGGAGCGCTACTCGGACGTCACGGCGCGCTTTGAGGCCGCCGGTGGCTGGATGTGGCGCGAGCGTGCGACCGGCTACGTGTATGGCCTCGGCTTCCGCGAGGAGCAGTTCGACCGCCCGCTCTCCTCGTTCTCCGGGGGTGAGCTCACGCGCGGGTCGCTCGCGCGCGCCCTGGCCGCGAGCCCCGACCTGCTGCTGCTCGACGAGCCAACGAACCACCTCGACATCGAGTCGCTCGAATGGCTCGAAGAGACCCTCGTCGGCCTCGACGCCGCGATCGTCCTCGTCGCCCATGACCGCTGGTTCCTCGAATCGGTCGGTACATGCGTGCTCGAACTCGAGGCCGGGCGCTCGCGCTACTTCAAGGGCACGTGGCACGCCTGGCGCCGCGAGCAGGCGGCCCGCGAGCTCGCGCTCGGACGTGCGATCGCCAAGCAGGAGGCCGAGATCGAGCGGATGGAGCAGTTCGTCGAGCGCTTCCGCGCGAAGGCGACGAAGGCGCGTCAGGCCCAGTCTCGGGTGAAGGCGCTCGACAAGCTTGAAACGGGTCGGATCCGTCGCGACCCGCGCGACGAGCGCGAGATGGGCTTCCAGTTCAAGAAGCCTGAGCGCTCCGGGCGTGTGATCTTCGAGCTCGAGGCCGGGCGCCTGGAGGTCGGCGATCCGCAGGCGCCACGCACGCTGCTGCACGAGGCGGAGCTCTGGCTCGAGCGCGGTGAGCATGTCTCGCTCGTCGGGTCGAACGGGACCGGCAAGACGACGCTCATCAAGGCGCTCGCCGGGACCCACCCCTTCGCGGAGGGCAAGCTGCGGACGGGTCACAACGTCCAGGTCGGCTACCTCTCCCAGCACGGCGAGGAGCTTGAGTTCGGCGGCGCCCGCACCGTGCTCGAGGCGGCGGTGAAGCGCACCGGCCTGACACCCAACGAGGCGCGATCGCTGCTCGGGCGGTTCCTCTTCCCCGGCGAGGATGCCGAGAAGCCGCTCGACGGTCTCAGCGGCGGCGAGCGTAAGCGGCTCGGTCTCGCCGTGCTCGTCTCCTCCGGCGCCAACGTCCTCATCCTCGACGAGCCGACGAACCACCTCGATCTCGAAAGCCGCGAGGCGCTCGAGGATGCGCTGCAGGCGTTCCCCGGGGCAGTCCTCCTGGTGACGCACGATCGCGCGCTGCTCGATGCGGTCGGCACGCGGACGGTCGCGGTCGAGGACCACACGCTGCACTCCTACATCGGCGGCTGGCCGGAGTACGCGCGCGTCCGCGAGGAGCGCCGGGCCGCGGGCCTTGAGCCCGCGCCGCCACCACCGCCGCGGGCGATCGGCGAGGCATCGGCGCCGACGCACGAGCCCGCTGCTGCGGCGACCCCCCGCGAACCGGCGCCGGCGCCGAAGGCCGAGCCGCAGGCGGCCGCCAAGGGTCCATCGAAGAACCGCCGGCGCGAACAGACGCGGCTCGAGGCTGCCATCGAGCAGGCTGAGGCGCAGCTCGCGGCGGTCGAGGATGAGCTCGCAGGCCCAGAGGCGTGGGCGACGAAGTACGAGAGCGCGAAGTCTCAGGCGCGTCACACGGCCGCCAAGCGGGCGGTCGAGGAGGCGTACGCGGCGCTCGAAGCATTCGAGGAGGCGGCGCCCACGCTGGCCGGCGCGTAGCGCGGACGGCTTCTCCGGCTTTTCACGCCCGCATCACAGCTCGAAAACACCTGCAAAGCAGGGTTGTCGAAGACTGCAGGCGTGAACAATCAGATCCCAACTCGCTTCGAGCCGCATGACCTTGCCGGCCGGCTCGGCCTCAACGTGCCGCGCGAGGCGTGGCCCACCAATCGCACCCTCGGTGCCCATGCAGGTGCCGGCTTTCGTTGGATTCAGATGCACGCCCCGCCCGGGCCGGTCGTCGTCGACCGGGTCGCCGCGCGCCGCCATGCCCGCAGCCTGCGGGGGCTCCTCGAGCCGACCGGGCTTCGCCTGATCATCCACGCCCCCGACACGCTCAGCGCCGGGACACCCGAGGGCGACCGTGCCGTCGCCGGCGTGCTCGAGCATGCAGCCGAGGCAGGTGCCGAGATCATCGTGTACCACGGGCTGAACTTCCCGCTGCTCGACGGTCCGCAGGGCCGCACTGCGCGTGAGCGTGCCGCGCTCGAGGAGGCGTCGCTCCAGGTCCTGCTCCAGCGCGCCCACGCCCTCGGCATGCGCGTGGCGATTGAGAATCTCGCCCCGGTCTACGCAGGCCCGGCACGCCTGTGCCACGACCCGCTGGCAGTGCGGGACCTCGTCCGGCGGCTGGAGAGCCCGGCGGCGGGGATGCTGCTCGACATCGGCCACCTGAACATCACGAGCGACGAGCACCGGTCCGATTCGGCAGCCATCGCCACGGCGTGCGCCGCTGACGTGGTGCTCTTCCATCTGCATGACAACTTCGGCGCTCGACGCCGGATGATCGACGCGGCGGGGGTCGATCCCCTGCGCCTCGACCTGCACCTCGCGCCGGGCGCGGGCACGGTGCCGTGGGCGCAGCTTGCGCCCACACTCGAGGGGCACGACGCGCCGTTGCTGCTGGAGGTCCAGCCGCAGCATCGGCCCCCGCTCGCCGACCTGCAGCGCCAGGCTGCAGGCCTCATCAGCGCCGCCACGGCGGCGTCCACGCCGGTGGCGGTCTGACGATGAGCACGCTGGTGCGGTCCCCGCGCACGCTCGAGCTCCGCTCCGGGGCGGCGCTCGACGCGCTCCGCGCGCTGCGCATGGCGGCGGCGGCCGCCGCCGCCGACGCACGACCGGCCGCGGTGGGCCGTGGGCGGCCCGCATGACGACCGTCGCCGCTGACCGCGTCGCGGTCACGCTTCACGACATCACCCCGTCGAGCTTCGGCCGCATCGCGCTCGTGCGCGACTGGCTCGACGACCTCGGTGTGGAGCGGGCGACGCTGCTCGTCGTCCCGGCATCCGACCTGCACCCGCTCCAGGACCACAGCGAGCCGCTCGTCGCCTGGCTCGAGGAGCGGCGCGCCCGGGGCGATGTGATCGCGCAGCAGGGGCTGCGCAACCGCTGCGACCGGCGCCCCTCACGGCTCGGGCGTGCGCGCGGCGGCATGCTCGGCATCGACCCGGCGGCGGAGTTCGCGTACCTCAGCCCCAGCGAGACCTCGCGCGCCGTCGAGGCGGGCTGGCGGATCCTGCGGCTGGCGGGCCTTGAGCCGAGCGGCTTCGTCGCGCCGGGGTACGCGTATACGCAGGCGCTCCACGCGGTGCTCTCGCGGCGGTTCGCCTGGTGGGCGGGTTCGCAGCGGCTCTACGGGCCCGGCAGCCCGGCGGATGGCACCCCGCTCGCGGCACCGGTGGAGCTCGGCGCACGGCCGGCGCACCGTTGCGGGCTCCTGAACGCGCTGCGGCGCCATCGCTCGGAGCCGCAGGCTGGAGAGCTGCTGCGGCTGGATCTGCGGACCGGGGGCCTCGATGCGCGTCGCGACGTCGTCGCGGTCGAGCAGCTGCTCGGCGTCCGTCACCGCACCGCGGTCACGCTCGACGAGCTCGAGCTCAGCGCTCGCCCGTCGGCGGCGTGACGCGGACCTTGACCTTCAGCGCGTAGCGGCTGGGGGTCAGGGAGACCTCGGGGTTCGGGATCGCCCCGAGGCGCCCGATGAGGCGGTTCCACTGGCCGGGCGCGAGGATCGCGGCGGCGGCCTGACCGGCCTGCGTGTTACGGCCGAACCGCGGCCGGAAGCCGAGGTGGATGTGGTCGTCGTGGTCGGCCATGGCCAGCGTGTTGTCGGTGCCCGCGTACTCCATCAGCGTGATGATCTGGTGCGGGCGCATCGCGCCCTGGAGCGTGAGCAGCCGGCGCACCGCGATGTCGGTGATCGAGCCGGCGCCCTGCGTGGCGGGCGTGATGGCGACGCCGTTGATGGCCGAGATATCGACCGCGTCGCCGGAGGAGTGCTCGCTGACGTTGCCGCCTGCCGTGAGGTACCCGTGGCCGCACTGAAGGCTTGAGACCGTCGGCTTCAGGCCACTCGCGGCGAGGAACTCGAGCGCCGCAAGGACGCGCCGATCGACGATCCCTGCGCGGATGTCGCGCTGCCCGCACGCGTAGATCGTGATGTCGGGGTTCGCGAGGACACGCCGCTCGAGCGCCTCCTTGCTCATCAGCAGGATCTGCCCGATCGTCGCCTTGCCACCGCCGAGCATCGGGCTCTCCGCGCGCTTGAGCTGCGTCGAGTCGAGCAGGCGCCAGCCGTCGAGGATCGGCGTCGGGTCGATGCGCGGCGCGTCCGAGCCGGCGGGACGGATCTCAAAGCGCAGGCCCGAGCGACCGGCCGTGCGCGCGTCGCCGGCGCGCCCGAGGATCGTCCCGGCGATGACGCGTGAGCCTTCCCGCAGCGGCATGAGCGCCACCTGATTGCGGCGCAGCGCGTACGGCGGGGCGAGGTAGCTGCCCAGGGCGCCGTCGGGGACAGGCACGCTCTGCTGGGCGAGCGCGGCCTTGGTCGCGGCGATCTGCCGGCGTCCGCCCGCCTGGAGCGCGGCCTTGCGCTGCGGGTTGGCGAAGAGGCGCTCCTTGACGGCGCGGCTGCCCGTCGGTGCGGCGTTGGGCGCGGTGGACCCCCCGACCGGTGCGGCGGGAGCGGGCGTGGCCGGGTCAACGGTCCGGGGGACCGCGTGCAGGCGGCTGACCGAGCCGAGGTGCCCGTACGTGCAGGTGTTGCCGTACACGTCGCGCACTCGGATGAAGGTGCCAAGGCGCCGCGAGCGACCGATGCGCACGATCTGACCGTCCTGGACCGCGATGACCGCAGCGCCGCGCGGCGCGCTGATCGTCGTGCCGCGCCGCGTCCCGGCGGCGGCGGTCGCCGTCGTCGTCCCGCCGGCGCTGTGTCCGGTGCGTGCGTCGAACTGCCCGGGGTACGTCACCGTGGTGGCGGCGACGGGGAAGCGCCCGAGCGTCAACCCGGTCAGCGCGCCGACGACGTCCTGGGGGAGTGCAGCGAGGCTGCGCGCCTTGGTGAGAACGGTCTGGACGTAGGCGTCGGAGTGGTTGTAGGCGAAGATCGCCCGCTCGAGATTCGTGTCCGCACCGGCGGCGCGCAGGTAGCGCGCGGCGGCGAAGATCGCGTCGACCGGGTTGTAGGGGTCCTTGCGGCCGTCGGCGTTGCCGTCGGTCCCGTAGGCCTCCCAGGTGGCCGGCATGAACTGCATCCAGCCGAGCGCCCCTGCCGAACTCACACGCAGATTGCGGCCATAGTCGGTCTCGACCTCGTTGATGGCCGCGAGGACCTCCCAGCGCACGCCGTACTCGACACCGGCGGCCTGAAAGATCGGGAGCAGGAAGGGCGGGACGCGGAAGCTGTCGATGACCCCGTTCGGGACGCCGAGCGTGGGAGCGGCGAGCAGATCGCCGAAGGGGCTCGTCGTGCGCTCGGTCGAGGGCGCGGTCGGCGTCGTCGTGCCGCCGTTGGTCCGGCCGGCGCGGCGCTCCTGCTCGACGAAGCGGCGCGCCGCGGCACGGCGCTGCGCATCGGAGTCCGGGCGCGCCACCGGTGGCGGCGTCGTGACCTCGACCTCGATGGTGCCCAGGTCGGTCGTGCGACCGGGCGTGGTCGTCGTCTGCAGGGCGCTGGGGGCGGGCGCTGGGACGGTGGTCGCGCCCGGGGAGTCGGGTGCCGCATCGTCCTGCGCGGCTGCCGTCCCGGTCAGGGCGGCTGCTGCTGCAATGGCGACGGCCGAGACCGTCGCTGCGCTCCTGCGTCGCATCACGTACTCAGGTCTTCTACCGCACGGCCCGGGCGCGTGTAGCGGGTACGGGTGCGGGTGTGGGGTGGACGGGGTTGGTCACGAGCGGGAGGTGGCAGCGCTGGGTGGCTTCTGCGATGCCTTCCACCGGAGTATCGGCAACGCGCGTCAAATCCTTCTGCTGCAGCGCGTCCTGCGGGCGCCCGGCTTTGATCCGGACGCCCGCAGTCACAGTCAGCGCTGCTACTGGATGACGGTGGCGGCGTCCTCGAACAGGATCTTCCGCTTGCCGCTGAACTTCGTGGCCTTGCAGCCGGCCTTCTTCGGGCGACCGAGATCGAACGGACCCGAGATCGCCTCGTTGACGACCTTCTTCTTCGAGTCGTAGGTCGAGTTCATCACCGTGAGGATCGGGTCGACGCGCGGCTCGGCGCAGATGTCGCCCTCGATCGTGAACGTGCCCTTGATGACGACCCACTTGCCGGTGTACGTCCCGACGCAGTTGACGCCGTAGCCGGGCAGATCGCCATTGCACGAGAACGCGTTCTTGGCGACCGGCAGGTCCGTGATCGGGTCGGTACCGAACGTCTCGGTCTCGAGCGACTGAACGGGATGCCCGTCGACGAACAGCGCATAGCCGGTGAGCGGCTGGTCGCAGGCGAGCCGATACGCCACCGTGGTGAGCGTCGGATCGTCCGGGTCTGCCTCACCCTTGGTGATGCTGCCCTTGCAGATGTTCTGGTTGGCGTTGAGGCCCGGCGCGTCGGTGGCGACGGCCGTGTCAGTGCGGCCCCCGATGAACAGGGCGGCGCAGACGGCGAGCAGCACGGCGAACACCGCCGTGATGAGCGTGATACGACGCCGGGATGTGGCGACGATGTGCAATTGATCCTCCATAGGTCAGCGGTCGGCCGCGATGGGGCGCGACCCGAACACCGCCAGTGTCACCGCGGGCGGCCGCGTCCTGGTTACCGTCGCGTTGCGCGCTGGTGAACGTCCTGTGACCGCGAGCTGTCAGTCGGATCCGGGTGCGGGCGCGTTCGCGAAGACCTTCAGCCCGAAGCTCGTCACCGTCGCGTCGGCGGCGTGCCCGAGCGGATCGATCTGGAAGACCCGCGTGAGGGTCTTGAGCAGGCTGAGGTGGTCGTACTGCCGGGTGATCGTGGCGCCTGCGGCGACGTACGGCGAGAGGAGAATCGCGCCGACCGGGACGACATCGGGTGTCCGCGGTGCGGCCGGATCAATGGGGTCGGCTGGGTTGGGCCGGTGCCCGTCGGTCGACGTGATCACGATGAGCCCGCCGTCGGCGTAGGCCGCCGAGTCGGTGATCTGCTTGACGAGCGGCGTGAGCCAGGCCTCAGCGGCGGCGATGCCCGTCGGCGCATCCGCTGCGCAGGGCGTCACGGAGCCGTCGTGGCAGGCGTTCGGCACTATGTAGGAGAAGGAGGGCGTGTCCTCGACGGTCGCGAGGTCCGGGGTGAGGCGGTCGAGGCCCACGACGGAGGTGCCGCAGTCGGCGCTCTCCGTGATGGAGCGGAAGTAGAGGAACGGGACACGCCAGGTGAGGTACGCATCGCCGGGGCGCGGCGTGAAGTATGGGTCGAGCGCGCCGAGCTCCGGATGGCGGCAGCTCGACTGGTCGGTCGGGCCCGCCGCCACGTCCTCGGCATAGGCCTTCCACACGAGGCCCTCGCCGGTGAGGCGGTCGGTAATCGTCATCGCCTGCGGCGGCTCGACGCACCCATCGCCGGTCACGAGGCCGGTCTTCGCGGACACCTTCCCGGGCGTGACCTCGGAGTAGGTGGCGCACCCGGCCTCCTGGGCCGGCGTCGCGCGCTGACCGCTGATCAGGGGGATGGCGTTGGCGAGCGACCCCTTGCCGATGGAGGTGTAGCCCGTGAGCGTCGTCCCGGCCGCGCGCAGAGCGGCGAGGCCGGTCGGCTCCACCGCGGCTGCTGCGGCCAGGGGCGCGGCGGCGAGCGCGACCGGCGGCAGCGGGTCGGTGGCGACATTCGTCGCCTCGAGCGCGATGACCCAGACGTGCTTGACCGGAGCCGGGCTCGCCGGAGCGGTCGGGGCCGGGACATCCTCCTCAGCGGGCGTCGTCGGCGTGGGAGTCGGCTCGGCGGGCGTCTCGGGAACGACCGGGTCAGCGGGCAGGTCGGCCACGTCGCCGGCATCGTCGACTGCGGGCTCGTCGGCCGGCACCTCAGCCTCCGATGCGCTGTCATCGACCTGGCTCGGGATCACGCGCGCGATGATCGTCCCGCCCGTGGCGGCCATCGGCGTGCCGGGGAGGACTGCGGAGCCGAGCAGCGCCCCCATGAAGAGGAGAGCACCCGCCGCCGCAGCAGCGACCCGCGGGCGGCCGAGCGCGAGGAGCGCGGGGTGGAGCGTCCACGCGGCGCGTGTCGCATTCGAGCCGGTCATCGATGCAGCGGTGGCAGCCGCCAACCCGAAGGGCGCCTGCTCCATGGGGTCGAGCCGCGCCGGGCCGCGCCGCTCGCCGCACTCCAGGCAATACCGCTGGTCCTCCGCAAGGGCGGCGGAGCAGGCGGGGCAGAGGTCGCCCGCGGGACCGAGAGGCGGATGGTGCGGTTTACGAGGCATGACGCGATGACCATGGTGCCTCTCCAAAGGGCCGCGCGTGTAAAGGATTCGTGACCGGTCAGTGCCGCGCGTGCACCGGCGCTTCTCCGGATCTTCACACCGCAGGTACGAGGCCTTCACAAATGGCGAGGCCTGCGCCCGCACACTGCCGAGGCTGAGTCTCCGGGGCATCCTGCACCGGAGACATCCACACCGTGAAAGGAACTCACTACATGTCCCGCGTTCGCCTCCTCGGAGTGTGCACGGCGATGGCGGTGGGCGTCACCGCGATCCCCGCTGCTGCAGCCTCCGCATCGGCCCCGGCTCACACCTCGGCCAAGCCCGTCATCACGCTCTCCGGTTCGACCTCGGTCGCCCCGCTCGCGTCGCTGCTCATCCGCGGCTACCTCAAGCAGTATCCCGGCCGTGTGAAGTTCAAGCTCGCCCAGGGCGGCTCCGACGTCGGCGTCGCCGACGTGGCCAAGGGCCGCGTCTCGATCGGCATGTCCTCGCGTGACGCGAAGTCCAGCGATCCGGGCGGCCTGTTCTTCAACAAGGTCTCGAAGGACGCTCTATGCGTCGTCACGAACCCCGGCAACCCGATCGCGAACCTCTCCCAGGAGCAGGTCAAGGCGATCTTCTCGGGCAGCGTCCGCGACTGGAGCGATGTGACCGGCTCCTCGATCACCGGCACGATCGACGTCGTCGTCCGCACCGCGGCCTCCGGCACGCAGGACGCCTTCCAGAAGATCTTCCTCGGGTCGTCCTCGGTGCTCGGCGCCGCGTCCCAGAAGGCTTCCAACGGCCTCGTCCAGCAGGCGGTCCAGACGAACAAGAACGCGATCGGCTACGTCTCGTTCGACTTCGCCGGCGGCACGAACGCGGTTGCCTACAAGGGCACGGCGTGCGACCTGCGTAACGCCAAGTCGGGCGCCTACGGCGGCACCCGCAACTTCTGGTTCGTGACCCGCGGGCGTCCCGCCACGGGCAACGCCATCCAGAAGTTCATCAGCTGGGCGCAGAACTCCAAGCGCGCTCAGGCGATCGTGGGCAAGCACTGGGTCCCGCTGGTCTAAGTGCTCGACCGGCTCCGACAGCCGTGGACGGACCGGCGCGCCGAGCTCACGCTCGGCGCGCTGGCCTGCTCCGTCCTCCTGGTCATCGCCTTCATGATCGCGTTCATCGCGGTCAAGGCCTGGCCGTCCTTCAACGCGAACGGGCTCTCGTGGTTCTCCGCCAAGGGGAACGTCGATCAGCAGCTCGACGCGATGGTGAACTCGGGGGCCAACCCGACCAAGGCCGACTATCAGCTCGGCGCCTGGCCCCTGATCTACGCGACGCTGCTTACGACGGTCCTCTCCGCAGCGTGCGCGCTCGTCTTCTCGCTCCTCGCCTCGATCTTCATCGTCGAGTTCGCGCCTGAGCGCCTGCGGCGGCTGATCGTCCCGATCGTCCGCCTGCTCGCCGCGGTGCCCTCGGTGGTCTACGGCCTCATCGGCATCCTCGTGATCGTCCCGTTCATTGGGGGCAGCCTGATCTCGCCAGGCCGCAAGGAGTCTGTGCAGTATGTGATCCAGCTCTCCGGGACCAGTCTCATCGTCGCGGTCGTCGTCCTCACGGTGATGATCACGCCGATCATGATCGCGATGACCGTCGACGGTCTGCACTCCATCCCGCGGTCGTGGAAGGAAGGGGCGGTCGCCCTCGGGGTCAACCGCTGGCGCGCGATGTGGACCGTCACCGTGCGCGCGGCCCGCCCGGCGATCATGGCGGGCGTCGTGCTCGCGACCGCCCGCGCTATCGGCGAGGCGATCATGATCTCGATGGTCGCCGGATCGAAGGGGTTCGCCCCGAATCCTGCCGATGGCATCACGTTCCTCTTCGAGCCGCTGCGCACGATGGCGGCGACGATCGTCGAGGACTCCGAGTCCATCAACGCACCCGCGATGCAGGCGAGCCTCTACGCGATGGCACTCCTGCTGCTCGCCGGCGGCTTCGTCCTGTCCATCGGGAGCTGGCTCGCCAAGCAGCCCCTGAAGAAGTACGGAGTCCGATCCTGATGGCGACCTCGATGCCCCCCAGGACACCGCTGCCGCCGCTGCGCGTCCCAGGGCAGCCCACCGGAGGGCCGCCGCCGAAGAAGCGCCGCGCCAACGAGTCGATCTCGACTTGGCGCCTGACGGACCGCATCGGCTACTTCCTCATGTGGGCCGCGGGCCTGCTCGTCGTCGCGATCGGCCTCGGGATCGTCGGCTTCATGGCGATCAAGGGCCTGCAGTACCTGCGGCCCGTGCTGCTCACGAGCCACCCGCAGGCCGATCTCGACCAGTCGAAGTCCGGCGGCTTCTTCGACCCGCTCGTCGGCACAGTGCTGCTGACGGTCATCGGCATCGCCATCGCGACGCCGATCGCCGTGGCGACCGCGGTCTGGATCGTCGAGTACGGGCGCCCGACCTGGCTCGCTCGCGTCATCGACTCGGGGATCGAGATCATCGCTGGGACCCCCGACATCGTGCTTGCGCTCTTCGGGCTCGTGCTCTTCCAGCAGGGGATTTTCGGCTGGATGTCCTTCCGCGCCGAGGACGGCGCGGTGTTCGGCCGCTCGTTCCTCACCGCCGGCGCGATGATGTCGCTGATCGCGCTGCCGATGGTGTTCGCCGCCACGCGCGAGGGGCTGCAGGCGGTCCCCGCGCATGTGCGTGAGGCGTCCTACGGCCTCGGCAAGACTCGGGCGGCGACGATCCGCCGCGTCCTGCTGCCGTCCGTGAAGTCGAACATCTCGACCGGCGCGGCGCTCGGCATGGGCCGCATCGCCGGCGACACCGCGATCGTCGTGGTGCTGCTCGGCGCGAGCCTGCGCCTCGACCCCGAGGGCGGGATCTTCGGGATCCTCCAGGGCACCGGTGGGACGCTGACGAGCTACGTCTACAACAACTCGCCGGCCGGTGAGGGCAACGCGGCGCAGAAGGCCTACGCGGCGGCCTTCGTCCTGCTCCTCATCGTCATCGGCCTGAACTTCGCTGTCGACGCCATCGCGCGCCGCGGCGCCCGTGCGAACGGGATCGAGACCTCGAGGCTGGGAGGCAGCTGATGATCACGAATGACGAGAGGGAGCGCCGGATGGACCCGGAGCAGCAGTCATCCAGCGGTGCCGTTCCGCCGCCGATCCGCCGCATTCGCGTGGACACGTCCCCGACGGTCGCACCGTCGCGTCCGACGCATGCAGCCGAGACGCTGCGTCCCACCCGCGGGGCGGCCGGGCCCGAGCGCATGACGATCGACGGCCTGAGCGTCTTCTACGGCCCCAAGGAGGCCGTGAAGCAGGTCTCCCTGCCGATCCGCCAGGGCGAGGTGCTCGCGCTGATCGGACCGTCGGGCTGCGGCAAGACCACGCTGCTGCGCACCCTCAACCGCCTCACCGAGCTGACCGCGAGCGCCCGTCGCGAAGGGCAGATCACGCTCGACGGGACCGATATCGACGACATCGAGGTCACGGCGCTGCGCCGGCGGGTCTCGATGGTCTTCCAGCAGCCGAACCCGTTCCCGATGTCGGTGTTCGACAACGTCGCCTACGCGCTGCGCGAGCAGGGGAGCAAGCGTCCGAGCCGCAAGGTGCTCGAGCCCTACGTCGTCGACGCGCTCCAGCGCGCCGGACTCTACGACGAGGTCGCGCACGACCTCAGCCACCCGGCGCTGCGCCTCTCCGGCGGCCAGCAGCAGCGGCTCTGCATCGCCCGCGCACTCGCCGCCGGCCCTGAGGTGCTGCTCATGGACGAGCCGTGCTCGGCGCTCGACCCGAAGTCGACCGCGGTGATCGAGGACCTCATCCTGGAGCTGCGCGAGAGCCTCGCGATCGTGATCGTGACGCACAACCTCCAGCAGGCGCATCGCGTCGGCGACCACGTGGCGTTCATGTATCTCGGCGACCTCGTCGAGTACGCCCCGGGCGACGAGCTGTTCACGAACCCGCGCGCCGAGCGCACGCGCGACTACGTCGGTGGCGTCTTCGGCTGATGCGGGTCCGGCCCCTCATCCTGTTCGCGATCGTCAGCGCGGCGCTCACGCTCACCGCGTGCGAGACGACGCAGCAGACGAGCAAGCGCCTCTCGAAGAACGCGAAGCAGCTCGCGACCGCCGAGGGCGTCAGCGTCACGCGCAAGAACGCCACCATCAAGGTGGTCGGGGAGACCGTCCTGCATGACCAGAACGGGGTCGCGGCCATCGTTGAGCTGCGCAACTCCGGGGGCGCGCAGGCGCAGGTGCCAATCGTCATCGACGTCAAGGGTGCGAAGGGCAAGTCCCTCTACACGAACGGGACGCCCGGACTTGAGCCGTCGCTCACGTCGTTGCCGCTGATCGCAGCGCGCGAGCAGACCTTCTGGGTGAACGATCAGATCCGGACCGCCACGAAGCCGGACAGCGTCGCAGCGGTCGTCGGAGCGGCGAAGCCCGCTCCCGGGCCGACCCCAAAGATCGTCTTGGGGAAGCCGGCATTCGGGAAGGACACCTCCGGCGTCTTCGCCCGCGCGAAGATCGAGAACCTGTCGAAGGTGCCGCAGAAGCGCCTCGTCGTCGCCTGCATCAGTCGCCGCAGCGACCGCATCGTCGCCGCAGGGCGGGCGATCGTCGAGCTCCTCGCGCCGGCACCGACGAAGAAGCCCGTCACCTTCCGCGTCTATTTCATCGGGAACCCCTCGGGTGGGAAGCTGGCCTGCGCCGCGCCGCCCACCGTCCTTTCAGGAGGCCGCTAGGCATGTCCGACCAGTCCACTCATTCGCTCGCACCGGTCGAGCCCGCCCCATCACTGGGCCCACACGGCGAGCCCTGCACGGCATGCGGCTCGCCGCTCGCAGCTGATCAGCGTTACTGCCTCAACTGCGGCATCCGTCGCGCTGACACGCGGCTCGCCTTCCGCGACATCCTCGCGGCGAAGGCCGCCGCCGGCGCGGCTCAGCCGCCGGCAGGGGGCGCTGCGTCCGGAGCCGACGCGGGCGATTCGCGCTGGGGGACGTTCGCGGCCCTTGCCGGGCTCTGCGCGCTGCTGATCGCACTCGGCATCGGGATCCTCATCGGCAACACCGGCAAGGAGTCGGTGAGCACGCCGGCACCGCAGGTCGTCACCGTCACCGGCGGTGGCGCGACGAGCGGGAGCGACACCTCCGGCAGCGGGACGTCCTCCGGGTCGTCCAAGAGCACCTCGAAGAGCTCCGGGTCGACCTCGAAGTCCTCCAAGGCGACGAGCGACACGGTGAAGAAGCTCGACAGCCTCACGCCCGAGCAGTACCAGAAGCAGTCGCAGAAGCTCCCCAAGACCGTCGGTACCGGCGGTACGGCCCCCGCGCCGGACAACAAGGCCCCCGCCGGTGGCGGGAGCTTCGACACATTCGAGTGAAGGATCTGATGATGCGCACCCGCCGCAGCCACACCCACCGCCACGCCGCCACGACGGCCCCCGACCCGCACGCGGAGCTGCGCGCACGACGCGACGCGCTCGCCGAGCGAGTTGCCGGCCTGACCTGGGATCTCGGGGGCCTGACCTACGAGATGGCGATCCGCGACCACTTCCGGCTCGACGTCCTCGTGCGCCGTGCGGCCGAGCTGCAGGAGGCCGACGCCGAACTCGGCGAGGTGGAGCGCCTGCTCGCCGATGCCGCCGAGGGGATCGGCGGCGCCTGCCGGTCGTGTGGTGTCCCGCACAGCCGCGGCGCGACCTACTGCTGGAAGTGCGGCCAGCCGCTCATGCTCGACGTCGCGGTCGTCGCTGCTGCGGCGCCGGCTGACGGCGCGCAGCCGACCGTCTGATCAGGCGGCTGCGTCGTCGAGGTCCGCGACGAGGTCGCGGACCCGCAGGTCGATGTCGTGGCGGATCTCGCGGATCTCGCTGAGCGGCAGGCCCTTCGGGTCCGGCAGCGGCCAGTCGAAGGAGCGCGTGTCAGGGACCGTCGGGCGCGCGTCCGCGCACCCCATCGTCACGACGACGTCCGCCCACTCGATGAGCTCCTGCGTGAGAGCCTGCGGGCGCACATCGGACAGCTCGACGCCCAGCTCGCGCATCGCCAAGAGGACCTCGGGTTCGATCCGATCGGCGGGAAGCGTGCCGGCGCTCGCCGATTCGTGTCGCCCGTCCGCCTCGATGTCGAAGAGCGCCCGGCTCATCTGCGACCGGCCCGCATTGCGCTGGCAGACGAAGAGCACCCGCGCCATCCGCGTGCGCTCCGTCAGCGCCCGCGCTTGAGCGTGATGCCTTCGAGCACGTGCGCGACCTTCTCGCACGAGTCGATGCTCGCCTCGAGGGCGGCGAAGATGTCCTTCCAGCGGATCACGACCATCGGGTCGATGCCGTTGCGGAAGAGCGAGCCGAGCGCTTCGCGGCTGAGCCGATCGCCCTCGTTCTCGAGGCGATGGATCTCGACGAGCGACGGGCCGAGGTCGACGCCCTTGCGCAGGCCGCGCAGCGCGTGGGCGACCTGCTCGCTGGCGCCCACGAGCACATCCGCCATGAGGACGGCGTGCTCCATGGGGGCCTCGACGCGGTAGATGCCGAGCGTGTCGCCGACCTGCTCCGCGTGGTCGAGGATGTCGTCGAGCGAGGTCGCGAGCGCGTAACCGTCGGCGAAGTCCAGAGCGAGGCGGCGGCGGCCGGCCCCGAGGCGATGGATGATGTCGTGCGTGATCCGGTCGCCCTCCTTCTCGCAGACGACGAGGTCATGGGCGAGATCCGAGCGCTCGGGATAGTCGGCGATCACGTCACGCAGGAGCAGGCTTGCGCGCTGAATATTGCGCCCGGACTCCTCGTAGAGGTCCATGAGCGTCTCGTCCTGGCGGGGGGCTCGAAGAAGCATCACCGCCAATTTAGAGCCCTCCCGATCCCATCTCGGACCGTTCACCGATCATTCACACGCGGTTCACCGCTGCGTAACTCGAGTCGACGGTCGGCGCCGGATGCTTGCAGGCGTGAGCGGGACCATCATGCGTCAGGGCGATGAGGCACGGCCCGTGCTGCGCGTCGGCGAGCTTGAGATTCGGCCAGACGAGGGTCTCGCAGTGGCTGGCGGGCGTGCCCTGCGGCTCTCCGTGCGGGAGTTCGGCCTGCTCACCGCGCTGGCCGCCAGCGAAGGTCGCATCGTGCGCCGCGAGGACCTCTATCGCGAGGTCTGGCGCGACGAGCTGCGCAACGGCGACCGCACCGTGGACGTCTATGTCCGCAAGCTCCGCGTGAAGCTCGAGGAGGCGCTGCCCGCCTGGGTGTTCATCCACACGCACGTGGGATTCGGCTACCGATTCGCCCCTGATCGTTCACAAGCTGTTCACACGGCTTCTACCGCCCGATAACAGACTGTCGTCCTTCGGATGCCAGTCTGTCTGAGCATGTTCCCGACAGAGGAGTTCTTCTCATGAAGTATCAGTGGCTGGCCGCCCCCATCGCGGCCGGCGTGCTCGCATTCGGCGTGACCGCATGCGGCAGCAGTGACAACGGCAGCACCAGCGGCACCGGTGGCGGCAACCTATCCGGCGCGGTCGCGGTTGACGGTTCGAGCACCGTCTTCCCGTTCGCTCAGGCTGCCGCGGAGGGCCTTCAGGGCCAGAACCCCGATGTGAAGGTCACGGTCGGCGAGTCCGGCACCGGTGGCGGCTTCGAGAAGTTCTGCGCCGGCGAGACCGATATCTCCAACGCCTCGCGGCCGATCGATGCCGAGAAGGAAGTCCCGACCTGCGAGAAGAACGGCGTCCAGTACGCCGAAGTCCTCGTCGCCAACGACGGCATCGCCATCGTCACGAACAAGGACCTCGCGATCGCGTGCCTGTCGACCGACCAGCTCAAGGCGCTGTGGAACAGCAAGAGCACGGTCAAGGACTACGCCGAGCTCGGCAAGCAGCCCGACGGCACCGCCGTCCCGGCCGGCAAGGTCTCGCTCTACGGCCCGGGCACGGACTCCGGCACGTTCGACTTCTTCACCGACAAGATCAACGGTGAGAAGGGCGACACGCGCAAGGACTACCAGCCCTCCGAGGACGACAACATCCTCGTCCAGGGTGTCTCCGGCGACAAGACGGGCCTCGGCTACTTCGGCTTCTCGTACTACGAGAGCAACGCCGACAAGCTGAACCTCGTCGCGGTCGACGGTGGCTCCGGCTGCGTCAAGCCCAGCGTGGCGACGATCCAGGACGGCTCCTACAAGCCGCTCTCGCGTCCGCTCTTCATGTACGTGAACACGAAGTCGCTGGCGGAGAAGCCGCAGGTCAAGGGCTTCATCGACTACGTCGCCGCGAACTCGGCGGACATCGCCAAGATCGCGAAGATCGTGCCGCTCACCGACGCCCAGCTCCAGACGTCCAAGGACGAGCTGGCCAAGGCCGAAGGCGCCTGAGTCTCAAGGTCTGACGTGGAAGCTTCTTCCACAGCCGCACGCGACACGACGCCGGGCATCGAAGAGGTGCTCGGCGTCGCGCGTCGCCATTGGGGCGAGAAGGTCATCAAGGCCGTCCTCTTCCTGGCCGCGGCCACGTCGGTCCTCATCACGGTGGGGATCGTGCTCTCGCTCGCCGGCGAGACGATCCAGTTCTTCAACGATGAGGCGGTCACTCTCAAGGGCTTCCTCACCGACGCGAACTGGACCCCGCTCTTCAAGGACCCGGAGTTCGGGGTCCGCCCGCTGGTCCAGGGCACGCTCGTCATCACCCTGATCGGCATGATCGTCGCCGTCCCGCTCGGCATCGGCACCGCGATCTACCTCAGCGAGTACGCGCCGCACCGCGTGCGCGCGTTCGTCAAGCCGACGCTCGAGCTGCTCGCAGGTGTGCCGACCGTCGTCTTCGGCTACTTCGCACTCACCTTCTTCACGCCGACGCTGCTCAACAACATCCTCCACCTCGATGTCTCGGTCTTCAACGGGCTCGCCGGCGGCATCATCGTCGGCGTCATGATCATCCCCACGGTCGCCTCCGTGGCCGAGGATGCGATGACCGCGGTCCCCTCGTCGCTGCGCGAGGGCGCCTATGGCCTCGGGGCGAGCAAGCGTCAGGTCTCGACCCGCGTCGTCGTCCCGGCCGCCCTCTCCGGCGTCGTCGCGGCCGTCGTGCTCGGCGCCTCGCGCGCCGTCGGCGAGACGATGATCGTCCTGATCGCCGCCGGCCAGGTCCCGACGACCTCGCTCGATCCGCGCAATCCGATGGAGACGATGACGGCCTTCATCGGCGCGACGGGCAAGGGCGACATCCCGACCGGCTCGACCGGCTACAAGGCGATCTTCGCCGTCGGTTTCACGCTCTTCATCATCACGCTGCTCATCAACACGGTCGCGATCCGTTTCGTGCGCCGGTTCCGCCAGGTGTACGACTGATGCCGTTCGATCCGCTCCTGCCGCCCGTGTCCATCGCGCAGGAGGACGCCGTCGCCGGCCTCGGCGCGCGCGGCGCGGGCTCGCTGCTGCGCGACCGCGCCTTCGTGCTCGCGCTGATGCTGCTGACGAGCATCGGACTCATCGTGCTCGGCGTGCTGCTCGTGACCACGGGGATCGACGGCATCCCGCAGATCAACCTCGACTTCATCACGAACTTCCCGAGCGCCTTCCCCGAGCGCGCAGGAATCCAGTCGGCGATCTGGGGGACGCTCTGGCTCATGGGCGTCGTCGCCGTGGTGATCGTTCCGCTCGGCGTCGCCACCGCCCTCTACCTCGAGGAGTACGCGGACCGCACGAAGTGGTGGAACCGCGCCATCGAGGTCAACATCCAGAACCTCGCCGCGGTCCCCTCGATCGTGTACGGCATCCTCGGTCTCGCGTACATCGTCCGCGGCCCGCTCAGCCTCGGGCGCACCGTGCTCGCCGGCGGCCTGACGCTCTCGCTCGTCGTGCTGCCGGTCGTGATCATCACGGCCCGCGAGGCGATCCGCGCCGTGCCGCCCTCGATCAAGGAGGGCGCGCTCGCCCTCGGCGCGACGCACTGGCAGGCGATCTGGCGCCAGATCCTCCCGTCGTCGATCCCCGGCATCGCGACCGGCGTGATTCTCTCGCTCTCGCGGGCGATCGGCGAGACGGCCCCGCTGATCCTCGTCGGCGCAGCGACCTTCGTCGCCTTCAACCCGACGGGTCTCGACTCGCCGTTCACCGCGCTCCCGCTGCAGATCTTCTCGTGGGTCTCGCAGCCGAACTCCGACTTCCAGGCGAAGGCCGCAGCCGCGATCGTCGTGCTGCTCTTCATCCTCATCCTTCTCAACGCGGTGGCGATCTGGCTGCGCAGCCGCTTCCAGCGCAGGTGGTAGCCCAGATGTCCCCTGATGACCGCCGTTCCGACACAATGGTGAAGACCGTGCCCGAGGCAGAGAACCAGCACACCCCCGCCGTCAAGGCGGCCGTCCCGACGCCCGTGTCCGTGGCGGCAGCCGGGCCGCACGATGTCGTCGATCACGCGATCGCGCGGCCGGTCTTCGAGACCCGCGACCTCGCGGTCCTCTACGGCGGCAAGCCGGCGGTCCTCGACGTGACGATGAAGATCCCCGAGAAGGAGATCACCGCCTTCATCGGCCCGTCTGGCTGCGGCAAGTCGACGATCCTGCGCTGCCTGGATCGCATGAACGACCTGATCCCGTCGGCCCGCGTCGAGGGCGAGGTCCTCTACCACGGCCACGACCTCTACGGCTCCGGTGTCGACCCGGTCCAGGTGCGCAAGCGCATCGGCATGGTCTTCCAGAAGCCCAATCCATTCCCCAAGTCGATCTACGAGAACATCGCCTTCGGCCCTCGCGTCCTGGGCATGAAGGGGAACATGGACGAGATCGTCGAGACCGCCCTGCGGCGCGCCTCGCTGTGGGACGACGTGAAGGACCGTCTCAAGGACAACGCCTTCGGGATGTCCGGCGGTCAGCAGCAGCGCCTGTGCATCGCCCGCGCCCTCGCGACCGGTCCCGATGTCCTGCTGATGGACGAGCCGTGCTCGGCCCTCGACCCGATCTCGACCGGGCGCATCGAGGACCTCATGCACGACCTGAAGTCCTCCGTCTCGATCGTGATCGTCACCCACAACATGCAGCAGGCTGCGCGCGTCTCGGATCGCACGGCCTTCTTCATCGTCGATCTCGACGGCGGCGAGGATCGCCGCATCGGGCGCCTCGTCGAGTACGGGCCGACCGGGCGGATCTTCACCAACCCGCACGACACCCGCACCGAGGAATACGTCACCGGGAAGTTCGGCTGATCTCATGGCTGACCGTCAGGCGACACGCCTCCAGTTCCACGAGCAGCTCGCCGAGCTCGAGCACCAGGCGCTCGGAGCGCTCGACATGGTCGTCGAGAACCTCGATCGCGCCCTCGAGGCGCTCGAGCGTCAGGACGTCGAGCTCGCGACCTTCGTCATCGCCGACGACGATCGCATCGACGGGCGCTACCTCGAGGTCCACCAGGGGATCCTCTCGCTGCTCGCCCTGCAGGCACCGGTCGCGACCGACCTGCGGGTGGTCGCTGCGCTGCTCCACGTGATCAAGCACGCCGAGCGCATGGGCGACCAGGCCGTGAACATCGCCAAGCTCATCCCGCTCGTGGGCTCCGAGCCGCCGATCGTCCCGGAGCTCATGGAGAAGGTCCTGCGCATGGGCGTCGCCGCGCGCGCGCAGGTGGTCGAGTGCCGCCTCGCCTTCCAGGCGCGCGATGTCGAGCTGGCCGCTGACCTGTCGCGCCAGGACCGCGAGATCAACCGCCTCAACAAGGAGGCGTTCCGGCTCGCCGTGATCTCCGGCGGCAGCGAGGACCAGCGTGAGTGGGCGATGGTGATGACGATGGTCGCCCGCGCGCTCGAGCGCCTCGGTGACAACGCGGTCGGCGTCGGCGAGCAGGTCATCTTCGTCGAGACGGGGCTCTTCCGGGAGTTCCCGGCCGAGGCATCGGCCGGCTGAGGGGCCGAATCAGCCCGCAATCTGCGGAAATCCGGTTGTGAACAGTCGGTGAAGATTGTCCCGCGCGACTGGTATCCGACGGCGTGGTCCGTACACTCCGCCGGGAGATGAGCACGAGGAATGCCGCGCCCGTCAATGATCGATCGGGTGCCGTCACCGCCGGAGGGCCGCTGCGGGTTGCGGTCATCGACACCGATTCCGGCTTTCTGCAGGTCCTGACCAACCGGATGGACCGGCTCGACTGGGAGTACCGCGTCCTCACCGGCCCGGTCCCCGTCGCCGAGATCGTCGCGATGCGCCTCAGCGCGATCATCGTCGACCTCACCCTCTTCGGCACCCGGGCCTGGGACGAGCTCCAGCAGATCGCCCAGGAGCTTCCCGGCCTCGGTATCGTCGTCTGCACCGGTCGCTCGACGGTCGCCCAGCGCGTGCGCGGGCTACGTCTCGGCGCCGACGACTGGCTCGCCAAGCCCTGCCACCCCGAGGAGCTGATCGCCCGCGTCGAGGCGGTCGTGCGCCGTCGCAAGCGCGCCGAGAGCCGCAAGGAGGCCGCGCCCGTCGCAGCCGGTGAGCTGCAGATTCGCGCAGACCAGTTCCAGGCGTTCGTCGCCGGCACCTCGGTCGACCTCACCCGCCGCGAGTTCGAGCTCATCGAGCTGCTCGCCGGCGTCGAGGGCCGCGTCCTCGAGCGCGAGGAGATCTACCAGCGGGTCTGGGGCTACGCGATGGCGCGCGGCGACCGCTCGGTCGACGTCTTCGTGCGCAAGCTGCGCCAGAAGCTCGAGAAGGCCTCGCCCGAGTGGCGGTACATCCATACGCACTTCGGCGTCGGCTACCGCTTCGCCGCCGAGCCGGCCGAGGGCGTCGAGTTCGTCCCGGATGCGCCGCCCGCGGACTTCGCGCCCGCGCAGGTGGCAGAGCTCGCTCCCGTGCCCGAGGCCAGCGGCCTCCCGGCGTGATCGCGGCCCGCAACGCCGCCATCATCCTGGCCGCTGCGGCGGTCTTCACCTTCCTGCCCGGCGGCGGCGATGCCGCTCGGATCATCGATCGCACCATCTCGGTGGCCTTCATCGCCGTGCTCGTCTGGGGCGTGAGCCTGCTGCGGCGGCGCTTCGCGCTCGACCTCGAGACGCTCGCCGTGGGCTACCGCGCGCTGCTCTACGGCGGCGTCGGGGCGATCGTCCTCGCCCTCGCCGGAGCGAGCCGCATGACCGATACGGGCATCGGCACACTCGCCCTCGTCGCGATCCTCGCGGCCGCGATGATGGCGCTCGTGCTCGCGGTGCGCGAGCTGCGCTCGTACTCCTGACGCAGGTGCGACACAGGGTCGTCGCGGTTGGCCCCTGGATCCGTGACGGCCTGCCGTGGACGCTGGTGTCATGCGGCGCATCGGTGACGAGAGCGGACAGGCGAGCGTCGAGCTCGTCGCGCTGCTGCCACTGATCGCGCTCCTGCTGCTCGCGTGCTTGCAGGCCGCTGCGGCGGGACACACGTGGTGGCTCGCCGCGAGTGCGGCGCGCGCCGGTGCGCGCGCCGCACAGGTCGGCGGCGATCCGCTCGTCGCCGCGAGGCGTGCACTGCCCGGCCGCGTGCGCGAGGGCGTGCAGCTGCGCGCGAACGGGCGACGCATCACCGTCCGGCTCCCCGTGCGCGCCGTGCTCGGCGGTGGGCGACTCGGCGTCGCGGTGGTCGAGGCCGGGGCACCCGACTCATGAGGGCCGACGACGGACAGGCGGGTATCGAGCTGCTCGCGCTGCTGCCGCTCGTCCTCGTCATCAGCCTCGCGCTCGGCCAAGTCCTCGCGGCCGGGGTCTGCCGCGAGCTCGCCGGCCACGCGGCCGGCGCCGGGGCGCAGGCGCTGCTCGCCGGGCGCCGGCCCGTGCCGGCGGCGCGCGTGGCGCTCCCCGGGTGGGCGGCGGGCCGCGCCCGCGTCGAGGTCCGCGGGCGACGCGTGACCGTCGTGCTGCGCGCCCCCGCCGTCCTGCCGGGCCTCGCCGGGCTGCTCAGCGCGCGCTCGGTCGCCGATGCAGGGCCGGCCGCGTGAGCGGGGAGTTCGCAGTCGCCGTCGTCGGACCGCCCGCTGCGGCGCAGAGCGCAGCGGCGGCCGTGGCGCTCGCGCTGCCGCGTGATCCCGGTGGCGCGACGGCGCTCGTACTGACCTTCGGGGCGGATCCGCCCGCGCTCGCAGCGAGCGGGCTCGCGCTCCCCGCGGCGCGCCGACTTGCAGCGCACCTCGCGAGCTGGGACGTTCCAGGGGCGGCAGCGGGCAGGCTGGTGTGGGCCGCGCTGTCGCAGGACGCCCCGGCAGCGCAGGCGCGTCGCGCCGCGGCGGCCGCGCCGGGCTCGTGCGTCCTCGCACTCTGCGGCGCGCGCAGCGACGTCGGCGAGTCGCTGCTCGCGCTCGCGGCGGTGGTGTACATCGTCGGTGCGGAGGAGGACCCGGCCTGCCGGCTCGCCCTCGACGCACTGCGCCGCGACGGCGCGCGGGCAGCCGCGCTGGAGCTCCCACCAGGCCTCGCGGCCACGGCTGCGCGGCTCGGGATCGGCGTAAGCGCGGGTGTGCGTCGCGCACTGCGAGGTCTGACGTGACGCCGCGAGCCGATGGCGGCCAGGCGCTGCCGGCGCTCCTCGGCGGCCTCATCCTGATCGTCGGCTGCGCCGTCGCGCTGGCGTGGGTCGGTGGTGCGCTGCTGGCGCGCGGTGAGCGTCAGCGCGCCGTCGATCTCGCCGCGCTGGCGGGCGCGCGGGTCCTGGCGGACCTGCGGCCCCAGCTCCTTGAGGGCGCGGACGCGGGGGCGGGGCGCGATGAGGTCCTCGCCCGGGCGCGCGTGGTCGCGTCACGCACCGCTGAGCGCAACGGCGTCGCGGCCGTCCAGGTGCGCTTCGATGGCGGACCGCTGCCGGCCGAGGTGCGGGTCACGACGGATGCGGCGCTCCGGCTCCCGGGCGGCGTGCGCATCGGCGGCGCCGCGCACGCCCGCGCAGAGGCGCCGCTCCTCGCCCCAGCGCCGGCGGACGGGGAGTACCGCGGTCCCTTCTTCGAACGTGACGGCAAGCCGATCCGCCCGGATGTCGCGCTCGCGTACGACCGCATGGCTGCCGCGGCCCATCGGGCCGGGCTGCGGCTCGCGGTGATCAGTGGGTTTCGCACCTACGCTGAGCAGGCCGCGCTGTTCGCGGCGCACCCGGATCCCAGGTGGGTCGCGCCGCCGGGCCGTTCGCTTCACCGGCTCGGCACCGAGCTCGACCTCGGACCGCCCGCCGCCTTTGGCTGGCTCCTCGCCAACGCCGGCCGGTTCGGCTTCCTGCGGCGCTACCCCTGGGAGCCCTGGCATTACGGCTACACCGGCTCGCCGGGGAGCGCGTCGGTCGGCTTCGGCGCGGCGCGCGCCGCGGGCTCGGCCGTCCCGGGGTACGTGCCCGAGCGCGCCGCCCCGTGGCTGCGCCGTGCGGCCGCCCGCTGGGGTGTCGGTGCGGCGCTGCTCGCCGCCCAGCGCGAGGTGGGGGCGGGGTTCGCGCACGTCACCTCCGCCGCGATCGAGGTGCAGGGTCGCCGCATGCGCGCCCTGCTGCGGCGCCTCGGGTCGGTCCCGCTCGCTCTGGCCGCGTACCACGCGGGTCTCGGGCAGGTGGCGGGGTGCATGTGCGTCCCGCCGGATCCCGCGACACAGTCCTACGTGCGGCGCGTCGTGGCGCTCGCGCGTGGCTCCGGGGAGCCGGGCACGGCGCTCGTGCGGCTCCTCGAGTGACGATCCGGCACGCCCGCCCGGCGCTACACGCCGGGCGGGGGCCGGGGCCCCGCGGCCCGCGCGAGCGCGGGCCGCGGGAGGGGACGATCAGCCCCCGACGACCACGGTGCCGTCGCTCTTCCAGGCGTCGTCCTGGTAGGAGCTGTTGGCGCCGGTGTTGCCGCAGACGCTGATCAGCGTCTTGTTCGTGCCGCAGGCGAGCTCGCCCTCGATCATGAAGGCGGGGCCCTTGAAACCAAGGATCGCCTTGTTCATCGCGTCACCGCTGATGTTGTCGAAGCCGACCTCGTTGGCGAGCTTCGTCAGGGCCATGACGTCGGCGAACGACTTGAACGTGTAGCCCGAGTTCGTCTCCTTCGACTTGCCGGCGGCCTTCATCACGTTCACGAAGGCATCGCTCTGCGCGTTGCCCGGAACCCGCGGGTTCCAACCGAACGACGCGAACACCCAGCCGTTGAGGCCGGACCCGACGCCCTCGATGACCTCATCGGCGGCGCAGAACACGTTCGTGACGACCGGGGTGGTCACGCCGAGCTGCTTGAGCGCCTGTGAGAGCTGGACGCACTGGCTGGGGGCCGATGGGCTGAACAGGATCGCGTCGACGTTCTTCGCGTTCGCGTTCGTGATCGCCGCAGCGAACTCCGGCGTGGTGGCCGTGTCCTTGAAGAGGACGACCGTCGGCTTGATGCCGAGGGCCTTGAGGCCCGGCGCCTGAATCTGCAGCGCCGTGTTCTTGCCGGCCGGGTTGTCGGTCGTGAGGATCGCGGCGGTCTTCGCGCCCGTGTTCTTCACGGCCACGTTCATCGCGTTGAGGACGCCGATGCCGCCACCGTCGAGGTTGTAGACCTTCGGGGTGGTTGCGTCAGGACCGGTCGCGGCCACGTCCACGACGACCGGGAACTTCCCGCCGACCGTGTCGTAGAACGACTTGTTGCCCACGACTGCGAGACCGAGGATGCCCATCGACACCTTGCCGCCGTTGACGAACTGGGACGCGCACTTCTGGCCGTCCTCCTCCGTCTGGATGACGCACTTCTCGACCTTCAGCGGGTGACCGCCGATGCCGCCGAGCTCGTTGTTCACGAAGTCGACCGCGGTCTGCGTCGTGATGCCGTACTCGGGGAACGCGGGCGTGCCGGCCTCCTGGTTGACGTAGCCGATCGTGACGGGCTCCAGGCTCGCGTCGGCCTTGCCGGCCTTGCCGCCGGTGAACTCGAGCGCTGCCTTGATCGTGCTGTCCGAAAGCGTGCTGCCCGACGCATTGCCGGACGTCGAGCTGCTGCCGCTGTCCTTGTTGTCGCTGCCACAGGCGGCGACGGCAAGGGCCACGACGAGCGCGCAAAGGAGGGCGAAGATGCCCCGCTTGCTCTTCATCATGTGAACCTCTCTCCTAGAAATACGTGCCGGATCCAGATGGAACCTGCTTGGTCGACCAGACTCTACAGGGCGATCTGCGTCGTGATGTCGCGGTATCCCCGCATCCGTGCCCGATCCGTGCCCGTATCCTCGAATGCGTGGGTGACCAGGCCGAGAGCGTCGCCGAGCAGGAGCGCCAGAATCGGCTGGCGGAGCGCCGGCGCACGCTCCCCGACAGCCCCGGCGTGTACCTCTTCATCGACGAGCAGGGCGAGATCCTCTACGTCGGCAAGGCCCGGTCGCTGCGCAAGCGCGTCGCCTCGCACTTCTCCAGCCCGATCACGCGCGGCGACGTCGAGATGGTCTCGCTCGCGCACACGATCGACGTGCTCGCGCTCGACAGCGAGACCGAGGCGCTGATCGCGGAGAACCAGCTCATCAAGCGTCATCTGCCGCGTTTCAACGTGCAGATGCGCGACGACAAGAGCTACCCGTACATCGCGATCTCGATGGACGAGGAGTTCCCGCGCGCGTACGTCACGCGCGAACGCCACCGCCGCCCGCGGCTGTACTTCGGCCCGTACTCGAGCGCGCGACGCACGCGCGAGACGCTCGAGGTCCTCAGCAAGATCTTCCAGCTGCGCTCGTGCACCGGCGCCGAGCCCGGGCGGCGGTCCGGCTCCCCATGCCTCGACTTCCACATCAACCGCTGCGGCGCGCCGTGCGTCGGGAAGGTCACGGCGGGCGAGTACCAGGAGTCGATCGACGGCGTCGTCGCCTTCCTCTCCGGGCGCTACAAGGAGATCGAGCACGACCTCGAGGAGCGGATGCGCGCCGCCGCCGAGGCGCAGGACTACGAGGCCGCGGCGCGCGAGCGCAACCGCCTCACCGCGATGCGCTCGCTGCTCGAGCGCCAACGGGTGGCGAACGAGGGCGTCGGCTCGCTCGACGTGATCGCGATCGCCGTGGACGGCGCGGACGCGAACGCCCAGGTCTTCCAGGTGCGCGACGACATCCTCGTCGACCGTCAGTCGTTCTACCTCGACAACCAGGGCGAGCTCGAGATGGCCGAAGTGATCCGCGAGTTCCTCGTCCAGTACTACGCCGACCGCCCCGCGATCCCGGCGCAGCTCATCGTCCAGGGGGAGCTGCCGGAGGAGGAGCGCGACACGCTCGGCCTCGCGCTGAGCGAGCGGCGCGGCACGCGGGTCGAGGTGCGGGCCGCCGAGCGCGGTGACAAGCGACGCCTGCTCGAGCTCGCCGAGCGCAACGCGAAACTCGCACTCGAAGCCGACCGGCTCCAGGCGGAGCGCCGTCGCCAGCGCCGCGTCGAGGCACTCGACGAGCTGCGCGAGGCGCTCGGGCTCGACGTCCTCCCGCTGCGGATCGAGTGCTTCGACATCTCGAACCTCATGGGCACCCACACCGTCGCGTCGATGGTCGTCTTCGAGGGCGGCGTGGCGAAGAAGAGCGACTACCGCAAGTTCAACATCCGCACGCTCGAGGACGGCGTTCCCGACGACTTCGCGGCGATGCGCGAGGTGCTCACCCGCCGGATTCGCAACTGGGAGAGCCAGGCCGAGCTCAGCCCGCACGACCCCGCCTACGACGAGTCGTTCGCCACGCTCCCGACGCTCATCGTCATCGACGGTGGTCGCGGGCAGCTCGCCGCCGGACTCGAGGTGCTCCAGGACTTCCGCGAGCGCGGCGTGGCGGTCGGGTCGCTCGCCAAGCGCATCGAGGAGGTCTTCCTGCCCGGCCGTCCTGCACCGGTGCTGCTGGCCCACGACACGGCCGGACTCCAGCTCCTCCAGCAGGTCCGCGACGAGGCGCACCGGTTTGCGATCAGCCACCATCGCGCGCGCCGCGACAAGTCGATGACGACCTCCGTCCTCGACGGTCTTCCCGGGGTGGGGCCGGCGCGCAAGCGCGCCCTGCTCGCGCACTTCGGCTCGCCGGACGCCGTGCTCGCAGCGGGCCGCGAGGAGCTCGAGGGGGTCCCGGGGCTGCCGCCGAAGGTCGCGCGCGAACTCCACGCCCACCTGCGCCGACCGACGGCCTGACGACGACGACCGCCGCTGGGTTAGCCTAGATGCAGTGCCGCCGTGCGCCAGGGTCATCCCCGGGAGCAGGCGGCGGGCCTCTCCCAACGACCCTGGAAGGACCTCATCGCCCATGTCCGTACGCGTCGGCATCAACGGCTTCGGCCGCATCGGTCGCAACGTCCTGCGTGCCGCCAAGGCCGCGGGTGCCCCGATCGAATTCGTCGCGGTGAATGACCTCACCGACCCGAAGACGCTCGCTCACCTCTTCAAGTACGACTCGATCCTCGGGCCGTACCCGGGCGAGGTCGAGGCCACCGACGGGGGCATCCTGATCGACGGCGTGGAGCTGAAGGTCTTCGCCGAGCGCGACCCCGCCGCCCTCGACTGGAACTCCGTCGGCGCCCAGATCGTCATTGAGTCGACGGGCTTCTTCACCAAGCGCGACGACGCCGCCAAGCATCTCGGCGGCTCGGTCGAGAAGGTCGTCATCTCGGCGCCCGCGAGCGGCGAGGACCTCACGATCGTCCTCGGCGTGAACTTCGACCGGTACGACAAGGCGCAGCACCACGTCATCTCGAACGCGTCCTGCACGACGAACTGCCTCGCGCCGTTCGCGAAGATCGCCAACGACACGGTCGGCATCAAGCACGGCCTGATGACGACGATCCACGCCTACACCGGCGACCAGAACCTCCAGGACGGTCCGCACAGCGATCTGCGCCGCGCCCGCGCCGCCGGCGTCAACCTCGTCCCGACGTCGACCGGCGCCGCCAAGGCGGTCGCCCTCGTGCTGCCGGAGCTCAGCGGGAAGCTCCACGGCTTCGCGATGCGTGCCCCGGTCATCACCGGCTCGGTCGTCGACCTCACCTTCGAGGCCGCGCGCGAGACCACGATTGAGGAGCTCAACGCCGCCTTCAAGGCCGCGGCCGATGGCCCGATGCAGGGCATCCTCAAGTACACGGAGGATCCGATCGTCTCGTCGGACATCATCACCGACCCGCACAGCTCGATCGTCGACGGCCAGCTCACCGCGGTCCTCGACGGCACGCTCGTGAAGGTCGTCAGCTGGTACGACAACGAGTGGGGCTACTCGAACCGGGTCGTCGAGCTCGTCCAGCAGATCCTCTAGGTGCGCACCCTCGACGACGTCGAGCTGTCGGGCCGCCGGGTCCTCGTCAGAGTGGACTTCAACGTCCCCCTCGACGAGGCCCGGCAGATCACCGACGACACCCGCATCCGCGCCGCGCTCCCGACACTCGAGCGCCTGCGCGACCAGGGCTGCGCGCTCGTGCTGGCCGCGCATCTCGGACGGCCGAAGGGGCCGGACGCCGCGTTCTCGTTGCGCCCTGCCGCCGACCGGCTGGCACAGCTCACCGGATGGGACGTGACGCTCGCACCCGCCGTCGTCGGCCCGGAGGTCGAGGCGCTCGCGCAGGCGCTGGAGCCCGGCCAGGTGCTGATGCTCGAGAACGTCCGCTTCGAGGCGGGCGAGACGAAGAACGACCCGGAGCTCGCCGCAGCCTACGGGCGCCTCGCCGACGCCTACGTCGATGACGCCTTCGGGGTCGCGCATCGCGCGCACGCGTCGAACGTCGGCATCGTCGCCGTCGTCCCGGTGAGCGCCGCCGGCCTGCTGCTTCAGCGCGAGGTGGAGACGATCGGCGCCATCCTCGCCGGCCCGCCGCGCCCGCTCGTGGCGGTCGTCGGGGGCGCGAAGGTCACGGACAAGATCGGCGTCCTCGATGCGTTCCTCGACCGCGCCGACGCCGTCCTGATCGGCGGCGCGATGTGCTTCCCGTTCCTCAAGGTCCAGGGGCACGAGGTCGGTGCCTCGCTCTGCTCCGATGAGGATCTCGAGCCGGCGCGCCGGGTCCTCGCCGATGCGCAGGCGCGCGGCAAGCGGCTGCTGCTCCCTGTCGATCTCGTCCTCGGTGAGCGGTTCGCGGCGGACACACCGCGACGCGAGCTCGACGGGGTCGACGTGCCCGAGGGCTGGATGGGGCTCGACGTCGGACCGCGCACCGCAGCGCTCTACGCCGCGGAGGTCGCGGGTGCCGGAGCGGTCTTCTGGAACGGCCCGATGGGCGCCTTCGAGCTCGAGCCGTTCAGCGGCGGCACGCGCGCGGTCGCGCAGGCCGTCGCGACCTGCCCGGGCACGACGGTCGTCGGCGGTGGCGACAGCGCCGCCGCGCTCGCCGCGTTTGGGCTCGAGGACGATGTGACACACCTGTCAACCGGTGGCGGCGCCACCTTGGAGCTCGTGGAGGGCAAGACCCTTCCCGGCGTGGAGGCCCTGAGCTGATGTCCCGCACCCCGTTCATCGCCGGCAACTGGAAGATGTTCAAGACCGTCGGCGACGCCGAGATGTTCATCAGCGGGCTCCTGCCGCGGGTGTCCTCGTCCGAGGGCGTCGATGTCGCGATCTGCGTGCCGTTCACGGCGCTCGGCGCGATGGTCGATTCGACGCGCGGCTCGCGGGTTCAGGTGTTCGCGCAGACCATGCACCAGGCTGCCGAGGGCGCCTTCACCGGCGAGGTGAGCGCCCCAATGCTCGCCGACCTCGACGTCCACGGCGTCGTCCTCGGCCACTCCGAGCGCCGCGAGCTCTTCGGCGAGACCGACGCCGCGCTCGCCGAGAAGGTCCCGGCGGCGCTGGAGGCGGGCCTCGTGCCGATCCTCTGCTGCGGCGAGACGGAGGCCGAGCGCGACGCGGGTGAGATGGAGTCCATGCTGCGCCGGCAGCTCGAAGCGGGTCTCGCGCAGGTGCCCGCCGGGCGCCTTGCGGATGTCGTGATCGCCTACGAGCCGATCTGGGCGATCGGGACCGGGAAGGTCGCCACCCCCGAGCAGGCGCAGGAGGCGTGCGCGTTCGTGCGCGGCGTCGTCGCCGGCCTCGACGCGGACGCCGCAGAGGCGATCCGCATCCAGTACGGCGGCAGCGTGAAGCCGGACAATGCGGCCGAGCTGCTCCCGCTGCCGGACGTCGATGGCGCGCTCGTCGGCGGAGCATCGCTCGACCCGGCCTCGTTCGCCGCGATCGTCGAGGCGGCCCGCTCGTGAGCCCGTCGGCGCTCCCCGCGCCCGGCGCGGTCCTCGTCATCCTCGACGGCTGGGGCCTCGCGCCGCCCGGCCCGGGGAACGCCGTCGAGCTCGCCCGCACGCCCGTGTTCGACGCGCTCTGGGAGCGCTTCCCGCACACCGAGCTGACCGCCTGCGGGCGCGCCGTCGGTCTCCCCGACGGTCAGATGGGCAACAGCGAGGTCGGGCACCTCAACCTCGGCGCCGGCTCGATCGTGCGGCAGGACCTCACAAGGATCGACGACGCGGTCGCGGAGGGGGAGCTCGACGAGAACCCCGCGCTGCGCGACGCGCTGCGAGGCGCCCCGCGCGTCCACCTCATCGGACTCGTCTCCGACGGCGGCGTTCACTCGAGCCTTGAGCACCTTGAAGCGCTGATCGCGCTCGGACGCGACCTCGGCGTCCCCGACCTCGTCGTCCACGCCTTCACCGATGGGCGCGACACCTCGCCGACCGGTGGCGAGGCCTTCCTCGACCAGATCGAGGACCGCTGCGTCGCCGCCGGCAACGCGCGAGTGGGCACTGTCATCGGGCGCTATTTCGCGATGGACCGCGACCGGCGCTGGGACCGCGTCCAGCAGGCCTACGACCTGCTCGTCCACGGTCGCGCAGCGCACCACGTCGCCCATGCCGCCGCGGCCGCGCGGGACGCCTACGACCGCGGTGAGACCGATGAGTTCATCGCCGCGACGACCGTCGGTGAGGAGTCGCGCATCCGCTCGGGTGACAGCGTCGTCGCCTTCAACTTCCGTCCGGACCGCATGCGCGAGATCACGCGCGCACTCGCCGACCCCGCCTTCACCGAGATCGAGCGCGGCGGCGCGGCCGTCGTCGAGCGGTACACGTGCCTGACCGAGTACGAGGAGGGCTGGCCGTACCCGATCGCCTTCCTCCCGGACCGCCCCGGCATCACGCTGCCGCAGGTCATCGCCCGCGAGGGCGGGCGCCAGCTCCACGTCGCGGAGACCGAGAAGTACCCCCACGTGACGTACTTCTTCGGCGGCGGCGAGGAGACCCCACAGGACGGGGAGCGCCGCGAGGTCGTGCCGTCCCCGCGCGACGTCCCGACCTACGACCACAAGCCGCAGATGAGCGCCCGTGAGGCCGCCGCGGCGTTCGTGTCGGCGTGGCGCGAGGAGGCGCCGCGGTTCGGGATCATCAACTTCGCCAACCCGGACATGGTCGGCCACACCGGCGTGATCCCGGCCGCCGTCACGGCGATCGAGACCGTCGATGCATGCCTCGGTGATGTCGTCGCCGCTGTGCAGGAGAGCGGCGGCGTGCTGCTGATCACGGCCGACCACGGCAACGCCGATCACATGCTCAACGACGACGGGTCGCCGAACACGGCGCACTCGCTCAACCCGGTGCCGTGCGTCGTGACTGTCGAGGGCGTGGAGCTGCGCTCCGGGGGCGTGCTCGCCGACGTCGCGCCGACGCTCCTGCAGCTGCTCGGCATCGCGCATCCCGACGGGATGACCGGGCGCTCGCTGCTGCTCGGCTGACGGCCCAAGAGTGATTGTTCGCGCAACCAGCGCTGCTAGCCTCATGGGCCACCATGGCGACCACCTCAGCGTCCAAGAGCTCCTCCCTTTCCGCGCGTGAGCTGCGCGCCTGGCGCGGCATGCTGCGCGCCCACGCGGCGCTGACGAAGGCGCTCGACGCCGACCTCGAGGCGCAGCACGGAATCCCGCTCACGTCGTACGAGGTGCTGTTGCTCCTCGCCGACGCCCCGGACCACCGGATGCGGATGTCGGACCTCGCCGACGCGGTGCTGCTGAGTCGCAGCGGCCTGACCCGGCTCGTGGATCGGATGGCCCGCGACGGCCTGCTCGAGCGCGAGACCTGCGACAGCGACGCACGCGGTGCATACGCGCGTATCACGCCGGCTGGCCTCACGCTCCTTGCGGCCGCCCGGCGCACGCATCTCGCCGGCGTCCGCGCCCGCTTCCTCGACCATGTCGCGGCGGATGAGCAGGACCTCCTCGGCAGCTGCTGGGAGCGCGTCCTCGGCGACTCGGCCGAGGACGGCGTCGCCTGCGGGTGATCGGGGCCAACCCGCCCGCGCACGATCTACCATTCAGCTGACAATGAACAATCTGGGCCTCTATCTCGTCTGCCTCGTCGTCCCGATGGTCTTCGGCCTCTGGGCTCAGCACTATGTGAAGAGCACGTTCACGAAGTTCATGGAGGTCCCGGAGGACACGGGCCTCACCGGTGCCCAGGTCGCCCGTCAGATCCTCGACGCCAACGGCCTGCAGAACGTCCCGGTCAACGCCGTCCCCGGCGCACTCAGCGACCACTACGACCCGCGTGCGCGGACGGTCAATCTCTCTGAGCCGGTGTACGGCGGAGCAAGCCTCAGCTCGACGGCCGTCGCGGCACACGAGGTCGGTCACGCGATCCAGCACGCCAAGGCGTACTTCCCGATGACGGTCCGCTCGAGCCTCTGGCCGGTGACGTCCTTCGCCTCGAGCACCTGGATGATTCTGCTCATCATCGGCGCGGTTCTCGGCGCGACGAACCTCATCATCGTCGCGGTCGCGCTCTACGCGGCGGTGGTGCTCTTCCAGTTCGTCACCCTGCCGGTCGAGTTCGACGCCTCGCGTCGCGCCGCGGTGCAGCTGAAGACGCTCGGGATCGCCAACCCGGAGGAGAGCGTCGGCGTGCGCAAGGTGCTGACCGCCGCTGCGATGACGTACGTCGCCGGTGCGCTCGCGGCCCTCTCGCAGCTCCTCTACTTCGTGCTGACGTTCCTCGGCAACAACCGCTAGGGCGCTCGAACCGGGCCCGGCGCTGATGGCCGCCGACTTCCGCATCCTCGCGCAGGACGCCGGCTCGCAGGCCCGCGCCGGCGTGCTCACGGTCGCCCACGGGGAGATCCGCACGCCCGCGTTCGTGCCGCTCGCGACGAAGGGCTCGGTGCGCGGCCTCACACCGCAGGAGGTCCGCGACCTGGGCTTCGACATGGTGCTCGGCAACACGTTCCACCTGCACCTCGACCCGGGCGACGACCTGATCGCGCGCCAGGGCGGGCTCCACCGCTTCATGCGCTGGGACGGCCCGATCATCACCGACTCCGGTGGCTTCCAGGTCTTCTCGATGGGTCACGGGACGGTCGCCGACGAGATCAAGGGCCGGGCACCCAACGGCCCGAGCCGCAGCGGCCGGGTGCTGTCGATCGAAGAGGACGGTGTGCGCTACCGCGGCTACACCGATGGCCGCGAGCGCTTCATGGCGCCCGAGACGTCGATGGAGATCCAGGGCAACCTCGCGTCGGATATCGCACTCGTCTTCGATGAGTGCACGCCGTTCCACGTCAGCCGCGAGTACACCGCCCGCTCGACGGAGCGCACCCACCGCTGGCTCGATCGCTGTCTCACCTGGCACGACGAGCACGGCCCAGAAGGACAGATCGTCTACGGCATCGTTCAGGGCGGCGTCTACGAGGACCTGCGGATCGAGAGCGCGCAGGCCGTTGCCGCCAGCGCGTGCGACGGGATCGCGATCGGCGGCTCGCTCGGCGCGGAGAAGGCGCAGATGTACGAGGTCGTGCGCTGGACGACCGAGGTGCTGCCGGCGCACAAGCCGCGCCACCTGCTCGGCATCGGCGAGATCGACGATCTCGTCGCCGGCATTGGGCACGGCATCGACACCTTCGACTGCGCGATGCCGACCCGGCTGGGGCGCCACGGCATGGCGCTCATCCCCGACCCGGATCGGCGCTGGCGCGTCGACATCACCGCCGGGGCGCTGAAGGACTCCGACGAGCCGCTGATGGAGGGCTGCCCGTGCCCGGCCTGCGCGATCGGCTGGTCGCGGGGCTACCTGCGCTACATGGCGAAGAACCGCGAGCTCACGGCGATGCGGATGCTCACGGTGCACAACCTCGCCTTCGTCCAGCGCACCGTCGCGCGCCTGCGCGACGCGATCATCAGCGGCACGTTCGACCGCGCGGCCGCCGAGATCCTCGCCGGCGTCGCACCCTGACCGGCGCTCAGCGCGTGTTCTGGCGCACGAGCTGCTGGAGCTCCTGCGAGGTGCGGTCGACCTGCTCGTAGACGACGCGGCGCAGGCGCACGGTGTCGGTCGAGCTTGTGCTGTAGAGGATCGCCGCGATACCCGCGAGGAGCGTGACCAGCACGACGAGCGCGGGAGCGAGTCGTCGACGGCGGCGCTGAGCGGGCACGCTCACCGGCGCCGCATGGACGGACGCCATCGGTGCGACCGGCGTGCGCTGGCGCACCGCCGTGGGCGGCGCTGCGGGCTCGACGCCCCGAACCCCATCGTGGAGCGCGTCGCCGAAATCCTGTGCCGTGGCGTAGCGGTCCCCGGGCGCGAAGGCGAGGGCGCGGTCCACCGCGTGCGCGAGCTGCGGCGTGACCTCGGCGCTGATCTCGTCGAGCAGGATCGGCGCCTCCTGCTGCTGGCGCAGGACGAGCTCGGTGAGCGACTGCGCTTCGTAGGGCAGCCGGCCGGAGAGGAACTGGTACGCCACGACGCCGAGCGAGTAGATGTCGGACGCCGCGGTCGCCTCGTGCCCGGAGGCCTGCTCCGGGGCGAGATAGGCGGCGGTGCCGAGCACCGATCCGACCTGCGTGATCGAGGACTCGTCGCCGACCGCCTTGGCGATGCCGAAGTCGGCGAGCTTCACGACGCCGTCCTCTGAGCGCAGGAGGTTGCCCGGCTTGACGTCGCGGTGCACGACGCCCTGCTGGTGGGCATAGTCGAGGCCGCGGCAGGCCTGGGCGACGATCGAGATCGACTCGGGGACCGGCAGCACGCCCTGGTCGCGGAGGATCTCCGCGCCCGAGTTGCCGGTGACGTGCTCCATCACGATGTAGTGGCGGCCGGAGCGCTCGTCGAGACCGAAGTCGTAGACCTGGACGATGTTCGGATGTACGAGGCGCGCTGCAGACAGCGCCTCGCGCTTGAAGCGGGTGACGAAGGCCTGATCGTCCGCGAGGTGCTCGGCGAGGAGCTTGACGGCGACATGGCGCTCGAGGCGCCGATCGAATGCGAGGACGACGGTCGACATGCCGCCGCTGCCCAGCCGCTGACCGAGCTCGTAGCGCCCGGCGAGGATGTCGCCGCTCACGGCGCGCCGCCGCCGGGCGGCTGGTCGGGCGAGATGCCGCCGTTCGGCCCGGTCATCGTGGTCGTCGTCGGCGCGGTCGTCGTGGTCGTCGGCTGCGTCGTCGTGGTGGTCGTCGACGGTGCCGTCGTCGTGGTGGTCGTCGACGGTGCCGTCGTCGTGGTCGTCGAAGGGGTCGTGGTCGACGTCGAGGAGCCCGAGGGTGTCCGATCAGCGGCCGCGCTGCACTGGTCCGGGACCGTTCGCGCCAGCTGGGCGAGGCCCGAAGTCAGACGTGCACGCAGGCGCTCGTCGACGGTCGCCGGCAGCGTGCGCGCGAGGGTGCGCGCGCGCTCAAGGCTCGCGTGCGCCGTGCGGCAGTTGCCTGCGGTCGTCGCATCGCGCACTTGCTGCAGCGCCTCGTCGAGGCTCATCGCCGTGTTGGCCGGGATCAGCGCCGCGCCCGAGCCGCAGGCACCGAGCGCCGCGCTCGCAAGGAGGACGAGGGCCAGCGCGGCGGGACGACGGAGCATCCTCATTGACCGTACTGGAGGCGCTCGGCGAGCGAGTCGGGAAGCCGCGCAGCGCGGATCGCCGCGGCGGCGCCGTCGATGTCATAGGGCGTGCGGCGCCACGATGCGCTGCCGGCGGTGAGGTCGAGGAGGAGCCAGGAGGCGCGCGGGTCGCCGTCGCGCGGCTGCCCGACGCTGCCGGGATTGAGCAGCCAGGACCCCGAGGAGATGTCGGCCGTCTCACCCTCGCGGCGCGCGTCGCCGGTGGCCGCCTCGCCTTCACGACGGGTGAAGGCGAGCGCGACGTGGCTGTGGCCGACGAGGCCGATGTCCTCAGGCATCGCATCGAAACAGAGCTCCGCGAGCAGGACGCTGAGCACGTACTCCCAGATGGGGTCCCGGGGGCTCGCGTGGTTGAGGGCGATGCCCTCGCGGGTCGCGGTGGGGTGGAGCGACGCGAGCCATGCGAACTCCTCGTCGCCGATGACCTCCTGCGTCCAGCGGGCGGCGAGGGCCGCGCCGCGGGAGAAGTCATCGAGCGAGAGCCCGCCGGTCACGCCGAGGTCGTGGTTTCCGGCAAGACAGACGGCGCTCGCGGCGCGCACGAGTCGGACGCAGTCGTTCGGGTCCGCGCCGTACCCGACCACGTCGCCCAGGCACCAGACCTCGCGCGCCGCGGTCCGCCCGATGTCCTCGAGGACGGCCTCGAGGGCATGGCGGTTCCCGTGGATGTCGGAGATGACGGCGATCTGCATGACGCGGGCGATCTGCAGCGACGGTAGCGTGCCGAGCATGCCTGGACGCCGGTCCGCAGCCGTGCTTGCGCTGGTCGGCTCCGTCGCCATGGCGGAGCTCGCTGTCGCGCTGCTCGCGCCGCGATCCGGCGTCCTCGACCCGGCTCAGGTGGATCTCGGACGGTTCTTCACCGCGCGGCAGCTCGATCATGCCGCGGACTTCCGCGGGCCGCAGCTCTGGCTCTTCGTCGGAACGCTGCTCGTGCAGGCCGCCGTGCTCGCGCTCCTCGTCCTGCGCTCCGGGCGCATCGGCACGCTGCTCGCGCGCCCGTGGCGGCGCCCGGTGCTCGTCAGCGCCGCCGCCGGGGCGGGGATCTCGGTGCTCCTCGTCCTCGCGACGCTGCCGGTGCTCGCGGTGATGCGGGCCCGGGCGATCGACGTCGGACTCGTCACGCAGTCCTGGGGCGGCTGGCTCTGGGACGTGGCCCGGTCGGCCGCGCTCGGTGCGCTGCTCGCTGCGATCGCCACGGCCGCCGCCGTCGCGCTGATGCGGCGCCTGCCGCGCGGTTGGTGGGCCCCCGCCTCCGGCGTCGTCGTCGCCATCGCCGCGGTTCTCGTGTTCGCGGGGCCGCTGGTGCTCGATCCGCTCTTCAACCGCTTCGAGCGTCTCCCCCCCGGGCCGACGCGCACCGAGGTCCTGAACCTCGCGCAGCGGGCCGGGGTGAACGTGGGGGAGGTGTACGTCGTCGACGCCTCACGGCGCACGACGGCCGCGAACGCCTACGTGACCGGATTCGGCTCGTCGCGGCGCGTCGTGCTCTACGACACGCTGCTGCGCGACTTCCCGCGCGCGCAGACGCGGCTCGTCGTCGCCCACGAGCTCGGCCACGTCCACTACCGCGACGTGCCGCGCGCGCTGCTCTTCATCCTCCTTGCAGCGCCGCTCGGGATGCTCGCGGTGGCCTTGCTGACGCGCTGGTGGGCGCCGCTCCCCGCAGGAAGCCGCGCCGGCCCCGCGACCGTCCCGGCGCTCTTTGTCGCCTTCACGCTCGTCGCGTTGCTCATCACGACCGTCTCGAACCAGCTCTCGCGCCGCGTCGAGGCGCGCGCCGACACCTACGCGCTCGAGCTCACCGGGGAGGCGCGGACCTTCATCGACCAGCAGCAGCGGCTCGCGGTCCAGAACGTCGCCGATCCGGACCCCGCGGCGGCCGTGCGGTTCCTGCTGCGCACGCACCCGACGGCGCGCGAGCGCATCGGGGTGGGCGTGGCGTGGGAGGCGGGGCGGCGGCCATGAGGCCGCGCTTCAGCCCTGCTCGGCGTCGTCGCCGCGCTCGAACTCCGGCAGATTCTTGATGTGCTCGCGAGCCTGCCAGCGCGCGTAGTTCTCCTCCATCGCGTCGATCAGCTCGCGCATGAAGCGCGGCGCGAGGCTGATGCGCGAGACGACGACGCCGGGGATGACGGCCTCCTCGACCTCGTGGTCGACGCGGGCGAAGGTCACCGTGAACTCATAGTCCGAGTGGCTGACGTTCGCGAAGTTCGCGTAGTGCCCAGCCATGTGCTGGGGCTCCACGTGGATGCTGATCTGACGCTCGGGCTCCATCGGGGTGTCGCTCATTGCCACCTAGTATCCCCGCGAATGGGTGAGGACGGCGCACTCGCGTGAAGATCACCGTGGTCGCGGTCGGTCGTCTGCGCCCGCCGTACGTCGACGACGTCGAGCACTACCAGCGCCTGCTCACGCGCCAGGCGCGGGTCGAGCTCATCGAGGTGCGCGAGGAGGAGCAGGTCGATCGGCGCATCCCCGAGCGCGCACACGTCGTCCTGCTCGATGCGGGGGGCGACACGTACGACAGCGTCGGGTTCAGTCGCTATCTCGAGGCACGGCGCATGACGGGGATGGACCTGTGCTTCATCATCGGCGGCGCTTATGGCATCGACCTCGCGCATGTTGACCAACGCATCTCGCTCGGCCCGATGACGCTCCCGCACCAGCTCGCGCGCGTCGTGCTGCTCGAGCAGATCTTCCGCGCGCACAAGATCCTCGCCGGCGAGCCCTACCACCACTGATGCCCGAGCGACGCCCCAGGCACGCCCTCGACTCCTTCGGCCCGCGCGAGCGCACGCGCGCCGACCTGCTGCCCTTCCTCCAGCGGCTCGGCTGGGTCGCGCTCGTGCTCGTCGTGCTGCTGACGGCCGGAACGCTCGCCTACTCGCTCTTCGAGGACGTCTCGGTCTGGAACGGCTTCCTCTGGTCGCTCGACACGATCGCGACCGAGGGCGCACGCAACGAGCCGGACACGCTTGCGGGCGAGATCACCTGGGTCGTCCTCATCGTCCTCGGCGTCGGTACGCTCCTCTACGCCCTGGTGACGGTGGTCGAGGTCCTCGTCTCCGGGCATCTGCGAACCCTGCTCGACGAGCGTCGGGAGCTGCGCGCCATCAATTCCCTGAGCAACCACGTGATCATCTGCGGCTTCGGCCGGGTCGGCCGCCAGGTGGCCCGCGACCTCCAGGCCGCGGGCGAGCGCTACGTCGTGATCGACCAGCTCCAGGAGCACCAGGACGAGGCCTTCGCCGTCGGCGTGCGCTTCATCGCCGGCACTGCCTCCGACGACGAGCACCTGCGCCAGGCGGGCATTGAGCGCGCGCGTGCGCTGATCGCCTGCGTCGACTCCGACGCGGAGAACGTCTTCATCGTGCTGTCGGCACGCCAGCTCAACCCGGGCCTGCCGATCATCGCCCGCGCAGCGAGCCAGGCCACGGAGCCGAAGCTCACGGCCGCCGGGGCGACCCGCGTCATCTCGCCGTACCGCACGACCGGCTCCGCGATGGCGCGCGCCGCGCTCACGCCGCAGATCTTCGCGGCGATCGATGTCGCACCGGAGTATCGCCTCGAGGAGATCGAGGTCGAGCCGGGCTCGGAGGCCGACGGGCGCGACATCGTCGGTGTGCGCGGCGAGGCGATCGTCGTCGGCGTCCGCCACGCCGATGGGAGCTTCGTGCCGCAGCCGCCCGGCAGCACCCCGCTCTGCGGCGGCGATGTGCTCGTCGCGCTCGGCCAGCCGCACACCCTGAAGCGCCTCGAAGCCGCGCTCGCCCCCAGGCGCCACGCGGAACGCGCATGACCGGGCCGCTGCACGACCTGCGCGCCACGCTGGACGCGGCGCTCGCCGACCTGGGGCTCCCCGCGCCGAAGAGCGCGCCGTCGCTCGAGGCGCCGCGCCAGGCGGACCACGGCGACGTCGCGACGAACGCCGCAATGCTCGTCGCCAAGGCGGCCGGGCGACAGCCGCGCGAGGTCGCGCAGGAGCTCGCCGACGCCCTCGCTGCCCGCCTCGGCCCGGCGCTCGCGAGCGCCGAGGTCGCGGGCCCCGGCTTCCTCAATCTCCGGCTCGCCGACGCCTGGTACATCGAAGCGCTCGGCACGGTGCTCGCCGCGGGCGACAGCTGGGGCGGCGGCGGCGCCGACCCGGTGCGCCGGATCAACCTCGAGTTCGTCAGCGCCAATCCGACCGGGCCGATCCACGTCGGCGGAACGCGCAACGCGGCCTACGGCGACGCGCTCGGGCGGATCCTCAGCTTCCAGGGTCACGCGGTGCACCGCGAGTTCTACGTCAACGACTACGGGAGCCAGGTCCGTCGCCTCGGCGAGTCCGTCCAGGCCCGCGCGCGCGGGCAGGAGCCCCCGGAGGGCGGGTACCTCGGCGCGTACGTCACCGAGCTGGCGGCGCAGATCGAGGGCGCCGCCGACCTCCCGGTCGACGAGGTCGCCCAGCTCGCCGTCGAGCTCATGGTCGCCCAAGCGCAGGAGAGCCTTGCGCGCTTCCACGTGATCTTCGACCGCTGGTTCAGTGAGCGCGACCTCCACGAGGGGTCACCGACGCCGGTCGAGCACGCCTTCGACGTCCTCGAGCAGCAGGGGCGGACCTTCCGCGAGGACGGCGCCCTCTGGCTGCGGACGACCGAGTTCGGCGACGACAAGGACCGCGTCCTCGAGCGCTCGAGCGGCGAGCACACGTACTTCGCGTCGGACATCGCCTATCACCAGGAGAAGCGCGAGCGCGGCTTCGACCTGCTGATCGACGTGTGGGGCGCCGACCATCACGGCTACGTCCCGCGCATGCACGCGGCGTACCGTGCGCTCGGCGGCGGCGCGGACGAGCTGGAGCTGCTGATCATGCAGTTCGTCCACCTCGTGGAGGGTGGCGAGCGCGGCAAGATGAGCAAGCGCGCCGGCGAGTTCGTGACGCTCGACGATCTCGTCGGGGACATCGGGGTCGACGCGGCGCGGTGGTTCCTGCTCGCCCGGTCGCACGACACGACGATCGACCTCGACCTCGACCTCGCCCGCCAGCAGTCGAGCGAGAACCCGGTCTTCTACGTTCAGTACGCGCACGCGCGGATTGCCTCGGTGCTGCGCAAGGCCGGCCCGGAGCTCGTCGCCCAGGCGCTCGCCGCCGGGGACGTCGCCCCGTCAGAGGGCCTTCATCCGGGCGAGCGCGCGCTGCTGCGGCGTGTCGCCGAGCTGCCGGACGAGGTGCGCGAGGCCGCCGAGCGGCGCGCGCCGCACCGCATCGCGTCCTACGCGCTCGAGACGGCGCAGCTCTTCAGCGCGTTCTACCGCGACTGCCAGGTCGTCGGCGCCGAGCCGCAGGCCGAGGCCTTCCGCCTGCGCCTGGCCGTCGCAGCGCAGCGGGCGCTCGCGAGCGCGCTCGACCTCCTCGGGATCAGCGCGCCGCAGGAGATGTGACCTGCGGGCGCGGCCGCCGGTCGCGCACGACGATCTGCTCGCCTGGTGGGTCCGCCACGATCACCCTGCGCCGGTGCTCGCGTACGGCGCGCGCGGCGAGGACGGCCCCGGCTGCCCCGGCGGCGACGAGCAGCGGCAGGACCTTGAGGTTGTGCCGCGCCTGCGCCACGAAGATCGCGCTCATCAGCGTCCCGAAAAGGATGGGGACGAGCAGGAGGGCGAGCTCGCCGCGGCGTCGACGCACGACGAGCAGGCCGGCGAGCGCCCCGGCGAGCGCGAGGCCAACGAGCGCAAGGTGCCAGCCCCGCACCCAGCCGCTGCGAGCGCCGTAGCGCCCGGTGTAGGGCCCGGCCCACATGCGCGCCGCCTTGCGCGCGTCCATGGCGAGGAAGGCGAGCGGCTCGTGGAGCGCGTAGGTCTTCAGGTTGCGCCGGGCCTCGAAGGCGATCGCCGCGCGCAGCCGGTCCTCGGGGATCGCCCGATGGGGCGCCGGGATGATCTCCGGGTGCCGCTCGCGGATGTACGCGCGGATCACATAGGCGCCCGGGATGTTCGCGGTGCGCACGTCGTGGAGGTTTGTGATGTTGCGCCGCACATAGAGTTGGAGCTCCTCGCGCACCCCGCTCATCCGGCCGTCACCGGGCAAGTAGGTCCCGACGAAGAGGGTGGACGGGCCGCTCGATGCGATGGGGACGATGCGCCCCGCCTGCGCCGAGGCCGCGACGCTCCACGGGAGGACGATCAGCAGCGGGATCGCGGCCAGCAGCGCGCCCTGACCGAGCGCCCGCAGGCCGCCCGCGCGTGCGCGCGCGCCGAGGGGCCAGCACGCGCCGAGCACCACGGGAAGCACGAGCAGGTCGGCGCGGACGAGCAGCGCCACGCCGAGCGCGGCGCCGGCGAGCCCGAGCCGCCGCAGGGATGGGGCGCGCCACGCCGCCAGCAGGGCGAGCATCGCGAGCGTCAGGGTGAGCGCGGCGAGCGGCTCGCTGATGAGGTCCCCGGTCGCGCGGATCAGCGGCGGATAGAACGCGATCAGCCCGGCGGCGAGCAGACCGGCAAGCGCGCCCGCGATCCCGGCGGCGAGGAGGTAGACGGCGATGATGAGCGCCGTGCCGACGAGCGCCTGCGCCCAGAACGCGCTGCGCAGCTCCTGCGGGCTGCCGTCACCGTCGAGTCCTGGGGCGATGAGGTGGGCGGCGGCGAAGAGCACCGGCGTCCCGGGCGCCCAGTGCCACGGGTCGCGCGTGCCGGCAGGTTGGTAGGAGCCGTGGTCGGCGATGCTCACCGCGACGCGGGCGTACGAGCGCTCGTCGCTGGAGAGGTAGCGGCCCGGGTCGGCGGCCTGCGCAGCCCGCAGCCCGAAGCCCGCGAGGACGATAACGCAGAGGGTGATGATCGCCACTCGGGGCTGCGCGAACGCGCGTGCGGCGCGCAGCAGCGCCCGCGCTGGGGCAGGGGCCGGTGCCGCCGTCAGCGACGCTGGAAGCTCGCGCAGTCCACCCCAGGAGAGGGCCATCCCTCCGGCGTTCGGGCAATCGCCGGGGTTCCCTGCCCGCGCGGGTCAGGTCGTGTAGAGAAAGTCGAGCCCGAGGTCGTTCAGGATCTTCTGCGCCTCGATGTTCAGCCGGGTCAGTTCCCCGGTGAGGATCAGGACCCCCATGGCGATCAGGATCGCCCCCGAGACGAACGTGACGGCGAGGTAGTGGTCGCGCAGCCAGCGCCACGCGCTCGTCGCCTTGTCGAACGCGAGCGCCGTGAGCAGGAACGGAATGGCGAGCCCGAGCGAGTAGCAGGCGAGCAGCACGCCGCCGCGGGCCACGGAGTCCGCGGTCGACGCGGCGGCGAGGATCGCCGCGAGCGTCGGGCCGACGCAGGGGGTCCAGGCGATCGCGAAGGCGAGGCCCGCGACGATCGGGCCGCCGGTGCCGGCGCGGCGGATCAGCGCCTCAGGGTGCCAGTCCTGGTTGAGGCGCGGCACGAACGGCGTCAGCACGAAGAACACGCCCATCGCGATGATGAGGCTGCCGGCGATCGTGTCGAGCGTCTGCTTGTGATCGCGCAGCGTCGAGCCGAGCCCGGTCGCCGTCATGCCGAGCGCCACGAACATGAGCGTGAAGGACAGGCAGAAGATGATCGCCGGGACGAGGACGCGCGACATGCGCCGCTCGCCGTCGCGCATCTCCGTGATGCTGACCCCGGAGATCGCGGAGAGGTAGCCCGGGACGAGCGGCAGGACACAGGGGGAGGCGAACGAGATGAAGCCGACGGCGAAGGCGGCGAGGATCGTCGCGTCGGCCGCGGCGAGGATCATCGGATGTCGAACTCGGCGAGTTCGCGCTCGAGGCGACCGCGGTCTGCATCGGTGAGGTCGGAGTCCGCGTCCGTGCGCGCCGCGCCGCGACCGCGCCGCCGCCAGCGGGGCAGCAGGATCGCGAGCAGCGCGAGCAGGCCGAGCGCCGCGACGATCGGGATGAGATACGCCGCGAGGCTGAACCCGCTGCGCTGCGGCATCGCGAGGATCGCCGGGCCGTACCGGTCCTTCAGCGTCTGCTTGATCTGACTCTTCGTCAGCCCCTGGGCGATCAGCGCGCGGATCTCACGGCGCAGCTGGTCCGCGCGCGGGGACTCGGCGACGTACAGCGCCACGTTGCACGTGTCGCACATCACCTCGTCCTCGATGTCCGCGAAGTCGGCACGCGGCGTGGCGGCGAGCGCGCTCCCGGCGCAGGTGAGCAGCGCGAGGGCCAGCGCGAGGAAGGCGGTGAGGCGGCGCAGGGTCACGGCGCCGGCACCTTGAGCGCCCGATCCAGCGCCGCGCTGAGGAACTTCTCATCGATCTGCCCGCGCGAGATCGCGACGATGCGACCCTGGCGATCGATCACGAACGTCTCGGGCAGCTTCGTCGTGCCGTACTTCGGCGCGAGCTTCAGCTGGTCGTCGCGGACCGACGGGTACGTCACCCCCTGCTGGCGTTCGAAGCGGCGGGACTCCGTGGCGAAGTCCTTGTAGGTCGCGCCGAGCACGGTCCCCGCGCCGGCGGCCGTGAGGCGCTGCTGCGCGCGCTCGAGGACCGGCGCTTCCGCCTTGCATGGCTCACACCACGACGCCCAGAAGTTCAGGACGACGACCTTGCCGCGCAGCTGTGCGAGTGAGATGGAGCCGTCGCCGTCGAGCCGCGGGAGGGCGACGCTCGCGCCGGGCGCGACCGGCTGCTCCCCGCGCCGTGCGGCGGCGTCGAGCGACGTGTCGGCGCCGGTGTTGACCACGCCGTAGATGATCAGCGCGATCAGCGCAGCGCTGAGCACGATGACGACGGAGGGAAGGACGCCCGGGCGCTTCACGGCCCTGCGAAGGGTAGGGACCGTCGCCCGGCGGTGACGCGCCTGGTCGCCAGGCGCGGCCCTCGGCACGCCGCCGTCGCTAGATTCCTGACGATGCCCGGCGTGCTGAAACCGAGCACGCCCAAGGCCCCGGCGTCCCCTGACCCATCGCGCGGCACCACCTCGGAGGTGCGCCCGGAGATCCAGGCGATGCGCGCGGTCGCGGTCGCGCTCGTCGTGATCTTCCATCTCTGGCCGTCCTCCCTCCCGGGCGGCTACGTCGGCGTCGACGTCTTCTTCGTCATCTCCGGCTTCCTCATCACGTCGCACCTCTTGCGCGAGGCGGACGGGTCGGGCCGCCTCTCACTGCTGCGCTTCTGGGCGCGCCGGGCACGGCGCCTGCTGCCTGCGGCGCTGCTCGTCCTGCTCGTCTGCGCGATCGGTGTCGTCACGCTCATCGCACGGGTCCACTGGGAGCAGTTCCTCGGTGAGATCCGCGCGAGCACGCTCTATTACGAGAACTGGTTCCTCGCCGATCGTGCGGTCGACTACTGGGCGCAGGGCGATGCCGCCTCGCCGGTGCGCCACTACTGGTCGCTCTCCGTCGAGGAGCAGTTCTACCTCGCCTGGCCGGTGATCATCGCGCTCGCCGGGCTCGCAGCTCGGGCCCTGCGACGCACCTCGCTGCTGCGCCCGATCGCGGCGGTCGCGCTGACGGCGGTGACGATCGGCAGCTTCGTGATCGCGATCATCCTCACCGGAGACGACCCGCAGCCCGCGTACTTCAACACGTTCGCGCGCGCGTGGGAGTTCGGCGCGGGGGCGCTGCTCGCGTTCGCGGGCATCCGCGGGCGGGGCCTGCCCGCGCGTCTGCGCGCGCTCGTCAGCTGGGGCGGGCTCGCCGCGATCGTCATCGCCGGGTTCGTGTTCACGGAGACGACGCACTTCCCCGGCCCGCCGGCGTTGCTCCCGGTCCTCGGCGCCGTCGCGGTCCTCTGGGCCGGTGCTCCGGGGAGCCGGATCTCGCCGATGCCCGTGCTCAGGCAGCGCCCGATGCAGTTCCTGGGTGATATCTCCTATTCGGTCTATCTCTGGCACTGGCCGCTCCTCATCTTCCTCCCGTACATCCTCACCTCTGCGAGCACCACTGTGATCCGTCTCCTCGTCATCGTCTTCGTCGTGCTCTTCGGCTGGCTGAGCAAGCGGTTCGTCGAGGACCCCGTCCGGTTCAGCTCCGCCGCCGTCATCCGTCGGCCGATCGGGATGCTCGGGCTGGGCGCCGCGGCGATGGCCTGCGTCCTCTTCGTCGTCGGCGTCGCCCGGGCGGACCTCACGCGGCAGATCAATCGCTCACACGCCGCCGAAGCGGCGGTCGTGAAGAAGCTCCCGCGCTGCTTCGGCGCCGGTGCGCGTGACCCGCTCAACACCTGCACGACGCCGGCGATGGTGAAGAAGGTCGTCCCGAGCCCCGGGTCGGCGGCCGGGGAGAAGAACGCCCCGTGCCGCGCACCGAAGCTCACGGGACGGGTGCTCACGTGTCGCTTCGGCGTGCCGTACGCGAAGGCGAAGCGTCTCGTCCTCCTCGTCGGCGACAGCCACGCGTCGATGTTCCGCGCGACGCTCGAGGTGGTCGCCCGCAAGCGCGCGTGGGCCGGCATCTCGATCACCCACACCGGCTGCGCCTTCTCCAAGGCGGAGAAGACGCTCGCTCCCCGCGAACAGACGATCTGCCGGCAGTGGCGCCGTCAGACGCAGGCCTGGATCGCAGCGCACCCGGAGGTGAGCGTCGTCTTCGTTGCCGGGATCAGCGGCGGCGACATCATCCCCACGGGGAGCATGAGCCGCCAGGAGACCGCGGTCGAGGGCTACCGCGCCATGTGGCGCGCGCTGCCCGCCCATGTCACCGATCTCGTGTATCTGCGTGACACGCCGAAGGCGAGTCTCTCGACGCTCCAGTGCGTCGAGGACGCCCTCGCCGCGGGCAAGGATCCGCGCTCGGTGTGCGCCCTGCCGCGCGCCAAGGTCCTCGGTCCGGACGCGGGCGTCGAAGCGGTCCGTCGCGAGGACAATCCGCGCTGGCGCCTCGTGGGAGTCAACGACCTGCTCTGCGACACGAGCCGGTGCTTCACGGTCATCGGCGGCGCGCTCGTCTATAAGGACGGCCACCACCTGACGAAGGTCTTTGCGACGACGCTCGGCCCGATCCTCGACCGGCGCCTCGCGGCGATCGTTCGCGCGTGGACCCCGGCGGCCCCATTGCCGCCCGCTGCCTGAGCGCACGTGCGGGTATCCTGCGCACTCCTGCGGCGGTAGCTCAGTTGGTAGAGCATCAGCTTCCCAAGCTGAGGGTCGCGAGTTCGAATCTCGTCCGCCGCTTGTCCGAAGGCCCGCCCCCGTGCGGGCCTTCGTCGTTCCGGCAGCGGGCCTACCAGGTCTGGTCGCTGCCGCAGCTCGGGCAGTCGACCGAGGCGCTGACCGGCGCGTGGAACGCCGCCCCGCAGCCGCAGACGTAGAGCGCGCGGTCCTGCGGCGCGCCACCTGAGCGCAGGCGGTCGCTGCGCGGGAGGGTCGGGGCGAGCGGACCGCGGGCGAGTGCCTGGAGGTACGTCGCGGGTGTGCCGCGACGGCGGCGCGGAGCTGGTCGGTGGTCGCGGAGGACGGCGGTGCGCAGGTGCATGACTCGCAGTGGTTCGCCGGGGACCCGGCGGTCCCCTGCCGCGCGCCGGCCGGGCGGTGGCGATCCTGCAAGGCTGCGGGCGGGGCGAGGCGGGCCTATGCGCCACATTTCCTGCGATAATGGGACGCGCATGGACCCCGCTCGCAAGCGTCGCATCCGCCTCGTCGTCGCGCTCTCGGCCGCCGTGATCCTCGCCGGAGCCCTCGTCTACACGAGCTTCTCGGCCTCCTCATCGGCCGTCCAGCCGAGTCAGCTCCTCGCGAGCGCCACGCCCGCGCAGACCTATCAGCTGACCGGCAAGGTCGTGGCAGGCTCGATCAAGCAGCGGGCCGACGGCATCGACTTCCGCGTGAGCGACCGTGATGGGACCGTCTCGGTGCCGGTGCGCTACTCCGGCGCCGTTCCGGATCCGTTCCGTGACGGGCGCGAGATCATCATCGACGTACGCAAATCCGGCACGACCTTCATCGGTGAGAAGGACACGCTGACGACGAAGTGCCCCTCGAAGTTCAAGGACAGCCCGGACGGGACCGACGCACAGCCGGCCGACGGCGCCTCGCCCGCCTCCGGGTCCCCGTCCTGAGTCATGGCCGTCCTCGGCCAGGCATGTCTCATCATCGCGCTCGGCCTGTGCCTGTACGGGGCGATCGCCTCCGTCGCCGGGGCGCGCTCGGGCAGCGTCGCGCTCGTGCTCTCGGGGCGCCGGTCGCTCTACGCGCTCGCCGGTGTGGTCACCGTCGCGTTCGTGGTGATGGAGCTCGCGTTCCTGCGCTCCGACTTCCACTTCGCCGTCGTCTCGAGCCATTCATCGACGACCACTCCCTGGTACTACCGGCTCGCCGCCGCGTGGTCCTCGCAGGAGGGGTCGCTCATGCTGTGGCTCTTCCTGCTCTCGCTCTGGTCGGCGCTCTGCGTCTTCCTGCTGCGCGGGCGCCTACGTGACGTCGCGCCGTACGCCACGGCCGTCCTCCTCGTCCTCGGGGCGTTCTTCGCGACGCTGCTGATCTTCACCGCGTCACCGTTCGAGCGGGTCGCGCTCGCGCCGGTCGAGGGCGTCGGCCTGAGCCCGCTGCTGCGCTACCCGAGCATGATGATCCACCCGCTGATGCTCTACTCGGGGTACACGCTCTTCAGCGTGCCCTTCGCCTTCGCGGTCGGCGCGCTGATCGTGCGCCGCGTGGACGCCGAGTGGATCCGGGCGACCCGGATGTTCGCGCTCGGCGCATGGCTCGCGCTCGGCATCGGGATCGTGCTGGGCGCGCGCTGGTCGTACGCCGAGCTCGGCTGGGGCGGGTACTGGGCCTGGGATCCGGTCGAGAACGCGTCGCTGCTGCCGTGGCTCACGGGCACCGCGTTCCTGCACTCCGTGATGATCCAGGAGCGTCGCGGGATGCTGAAGGTCTGGAATGCATCGCTGATCCTGGCGACCGGCATCCTCTGCATCCTCGGCACCTTCCTCGTGCGCTCGGGGATCCTCGACTCGATCCACGCCTTCGTCACCGAGGGCAACCAGATCGCCTGGGCCTTCACGGCGCTCATCTGCGTGATGCTGGCGGGGTCGGTCTACCTCGTCGTCTCGCGCCGATCGGACGTCCTGCGCTCAGAGGCGCGGCTCGACGCGCTGCTCTCGCGCGAGTCGCTCTTCCTCGCCAACAATCTCGTCTTCGTCGCCCTCACCTTCGTCGTGCTCTGGGGGACGTTCTTCCCGCTGATCTCCGAGGCGATCACGGGCAACAAGGCGGCCGTCGGCCCGCCGTGGTTCGACCGCTACACCGTCCCGCTGGTGCTCATCCTCGTCCTGCTGACCGGGATCGGCCCCGTCGTGCCCTGGCGCCGGATCACGGTCTCCCGGCTCTGGCGCACGCTGCGCGGCCCGGTCGTCGTCGCGGTGCTCGTCACCGCGGCGGTCCTCGTCTTCGCGGACACGGCCACCGACCATGTGACGACCGTTCTCCTCTTCCTCGTCGCGGCGTTCGCGATCTCCGTCGCCCTGCAGGAGCTGTGGCGCGGGACCCGCGCGCGCCAGGCGATGAGCGGCGGCAACATCGTCGTCGCGTTCGGCACGCTCGTGAAGCGCAACCGCCGCCGCTACGGCGGCTACATCGTCCACATCGGCATCGCGGTGATCTTCATCGGCGTCGCTGCCTCATCGGCGTTCAAGCACGAGCGGGACGTGCGCCTGGCACCGGGCCAGTCGACGACGATGAACGGCTACACGTTCACCTACCTCTCGTCGACCGGCGGCGTCGAGCGCGCCGCGAACGGGGCGATTGAGAACATCACGTTCGGCTCGAAGGTCCGTGTGACGAAGGACGGTCGTCAGGTCGCGCTGGTCGAGCCGAGCCGCGACTACTTCCCGGGCATGGGCGGCCTCGAGCTCGGCGTGCTGAGCCGCTACTTCGCCGGCGAGTCGACGAGCGAGATCGGCCTCAAGGCCGGCGTCGTGCGCGACGTCTGGGTCGCCCAGCAGCCGGACATCACGGCGCTGCTCAAGAAGCTCGAGCGTGCCGACCGCGTCTTCGTCCAGCTCGTGCGCTCCGGCAGGATCCAGATGACGCAGGCGTCCCAGGTGCGCGACCTGACGCTCGCGCGGATCGTGCGCGAATACGCGGCTGCTCCGCCGCCCTCGCGCTTCCGCGTCATCGTGAGCCCGATGGTCATGTGGATCTGGATCGGCTCGCTGATCGTCATCGGCGGCGGCCTGATCGCCATCTGGCCTGAGCCCGGCGCCGTCCGCGGCCGCGTGCGCGCCCGGTATGCCGCGCGGGTCGCGCAGGATCTCGGCCGGACCGCATGAGCGTCGCGGGGCCGATCCTCGTCGTGGCCCTCTTCGGGCTGGTCGCCTGGTTCGTCTCGGCGCCGCTGCGCCGCGGTGCCGTTGAGCGCGCCGTCGAGGCCATCGACGGGCAGCGCGCCGATCTCGAGGCGGCGCGCGACGCGAAGTACCGCGAGATCCGCGACCTCGAGATGGATCACCGCACCGGCAAGCTCTCCGACGAGGACTGGCGCCAGCTCGATCGCGGCCTCCGCGCCGAGGCGGTCGACCTGCTGCATCGCCTCGACGAGCTCAACGCGGCGGACGGCGACGGACCCGGGCTCGCCTCGGCCCCTGAGCGGGTTGAGCGCGCTACCATCGCGCAACGATGACGTTCGTCCTCTCTGCCATCTGCGTGCTGCTGTCGATCGCCGTGATCTTCCTGATCCTGATGCACTCGGGGAAGGACGCGGGGCTCTCCGGGGCCTTCGGCGTCGGCACCGGCCAGGGCTCCCTCGGCGGCGGGTCGCTCGTCGAGCGCAACCTGAACCGCTGGACCGTCGTCCTCGCGATCCTCTGGGTCGTCGACATCGTCCTGCTCGTCAAGAAGCCCTGGTGACCCGCGCCGGTCGGCGCGCCCAGCGTCAGCCGGCGAGCGTCAAGACGGTGCGCAGCGACGGGCACACCACCCCGTAGCTGAACGGCAGCTCCTCGTCCGGCCCGAGCGGCACGAGTCGCTGGACGGACTCGAGCGCCTCGGTGTGCGTCAGCGCCTCGAGGGCGTCGCCGGCGAGCCGGGCGTCGAGCGCCGGATCGGCGGTGATCGTGCCGCCGCGGATGACGCGCACGCCGACGAGCAGGTCGGGCGCCTGGAACCCGGTGACGTAGAGCCCGTCCTCGATCGGTGCGGCGAGCTCGTGAACGTCGGCAGCGCCTCCACCGATGAGGACGATGTTCGTCGGGCGCGGACCGCCCGCGCCGGTCGCATTGCCGGTGCTCTGGGTTCCGGCGAGCGCCGCCGAGGCGCGGTCATGGACCACGCGATGGGCCACGCCATCCTGGATCAGCGGCAGCGGCGCCTTCAGCGTGCCCTCCGCGTCGAAGGCGCGCGGGAGCGTGCGCGCGAAGCGCGGCGAGTCGGAGAGGTTGATGGCCGATGCGGCGACGCGGGTGCCGAGGCGACCCGCGAGCGGTCCGTGCCCTGCGGCGTGGGCGCTGCCGCTGAAGGCGACCTCGCCGAGGTGGTCGAGGATGCCTGCGACCGCGTCGGCGTCGAGCACGACGCGGGTCGGGCCCGCCACGATCGGACTCGGCGCCGAAGCTGAGGGCAGTCGCATCAGCGCGCGGCGGGCGACCGCTGCGCCGTCGACATCGGCGGCGGCGACGGCGGCGCCGGTCGCGCGCGCCGTCGCGCCGTCCGCGCCCTCGACGACCACGAAGAGGCGCGCGGACGTGAGGCGATCGCTCAGGCGGGTGCCGTTGGATGCGGCGAGCCGCAACTCGACGTCTTCAGCCACCCACGCCGCCGTGAGGCGCGCGCCCGCGGCGGCGCAGACCTCGGCCGCAGCATCGAGCGCGGCCTGCCCGTCGGTCTCACGCAGCGCGGCGGTGCCGAGCTCGAATCCCTTGTGGGCGCGCGGCGTGCCGCCCGGCGGCAGCTCGTCCGCGCCCGGGTGCGACACCTGCACAAAGGTGTTGTCGTCCCGGATGGCGCCTGCCCCACCGATGCGCAGCGCCCGCCGGCGCGTGACGATGACGAGCGCAGGCCGATCCTGCTCGCCGAGTTCAGCTTCGGCGCGGTCGGCGGGAATCATGGGCACGTCGGTCACCAGGCCTCCAGGTACAGCTGATGCATCTCCCGCGGACCGGCCGGAGAGGGGGTCAGGGCGACCTCGGGTCGGGTGGCGGCGAGCTCGGCGCAGTGGGCGAGCTGGTCCTCGTCGATGCCCAGGTCTCGCAGTCTGATCGCCTGGGCGCGCCGGGCCAGGCGCTGCGCCACCTCCTCGACCTGCTCGCCGATGGCCTCGTCGATCAGCGCGAACGCCTCGGGCTGGCGGCGGCGCAGCGCAGCGGCCGTCACCGGCAGGAGCGCCGCATTGACGGCGCCGTGACCGGCCCCCGTCTCGCGCACGAGCGTCTGGCTCATGACGTGATGGAGGCCGTACCAGTTCGCGTCGATCGCGTAACCGGCGAGGAGCGCGCCGAGCGCGAGCGCATCGCGGTCCACGCGCGCCCCGTCACGCATCCCGGCGGCCAGGCGCCGGGCCGCGTCGTGCGCGGCGAGCGTCGGGACAGGGCTCGCAATGGCGGTCATGGCGCCTTCGACGGCATGGGCGAAGGCGTTGGCGGCGCTCGCGGCGAGGTCCGGCTCCTCCTGTGAGGCACTGAGCTGCGGATCGTTCAGGACGAGCCGCGGCCGCAGGCCCGTCGTCCCAGCAGGCGCGCCGCGGGCCTGGCGATGGACCCACGTCATCTCGGCTGCGCTGAGCGTCGTCGGCACCGCGGCGACCGGGACGTCGCCGCCCAGCGCCGCGCCGAGCGCCTTGCCGGTGTCGATCACGCGGCCGCCGCCGAGCGCGACGATGGCGGTCGGCCGCGCGGCGCGCACCTCGTCGAGGAGGTCGCCTGCGAGATCGTCGACGCGGCCCGGGCCGATGGTGCACACGCGGCCCGCGGCGTCCACGAGCGCGGGCGCGGCGGCGGCTGCGCGGGCGCTCGCGAGCAGCAGATATCCCTCACCGAGGAGCTTGGGCGCGTCGTCGAGCGCGGTCCGCCCGAAGCGGATCGTCCGGTCCCCGTCACGCCAGGTGAAGTCCTCGGGCACGCCGCAAGCGTGACAGGGACGGGGCGGTCGGCGCAGCCCGGTGCCACCCTCATGTCCCTGGAACGACGACACCCCGCCGGGGCGGGGTGTGCGTGATGCGCCGAAGAGGACTCGAACCTCCACCCGGTTTCCCGGACTAGGCCCTCAACCTAGCGCGTCTACCAATTCCGCCATCGGCGCAGATGGCCCGTGGACGCACGGGACGGCGAGGATAGCATCGGCCTCCGGGCGGCCGAGGGTCCCTCCGGCTTGCGTTCCGTCCATGGACCGCGCTACTGTGCGAACACACGTTCGATCCAGTCCCCACGAGGAGCCATGGACCTCACGAAGCGCCAGCAGGAGATCTTCGACTTCATCAAGACCCACTCGGCGAAGTACGGATATCCGCCGACGGTCCGCGACATCGGGAAGGCCGTCGGCCTCGCCTCGTCGTCCACGGTGCACGCGCACCTGGCGAATCTCGAGCGTCTCGGCGCGATCCGCCGCGACCCGACCAAGCCGCGAGCGCTCGAGCTGCTCGACCGCGCGACGCGTCAGGCAGGCGCCGCGATGTCGGGGGCGTTCGTCGGGCTCACCGGCGGTGGAGCGGGCCTGCCGCTCGTCGGCGCCGTCGCGGCCGGCGGTCCGGTGCTTGCCGAGGAGCACATCGAGGAGTACATCGACGTCCCGCAGGCCGCGGGCGGCGCGGAGGGCGAGTTCGTCCTGCGCGTGCGCGGCGACTCGATGATCGACGCGGGGATCCTCGAAGGCGACCTCGTCGTCGTGCGGCCGCAGGACACCGCCGCCGACGGGGAGATCGTCGTGGCCCTGGTCGGCGAGCAGGCCGATGAGGCGACGGTGAAGCGGTTCTTCCGTGAGGCCGACCACATTCGCCTGCAGCCGGAGAACTCCACGATGGAGCCGATCATCGCCACGGACGTACGCATCGTCGGGCGGGTGGTCGGGCTTCTGAGGAGCGTCTGATGGCCCACGCCGTCGCCGCGCCGACCATCTTCTTCAACCTCGGTCCCGTGCCGGGCCTCGGCGCCGACCCCGGCGCGTCCGGAGCCCAGGCGCGCGGTGACCAGGGGAGGCTCACGCTCGACGAGCTCATCGTCGGCGTATGGGAGGGCCTCCGCGCCGACCATGCGGCGGAGTGTCCGGTCTGCGGCGGCGCGATGGTCGCGCGGTTCGCAGCCGGGCCTCTGCCCGTGGCCGGGAGCTGCCGGCGCTGCGGCTCGGCGCTGAGCTGAGCTGGGCCGATCGGCGTCGCGGTCGCGATTGCTGAGGTGACTGGGGAAACCCCGCTCGTCACCATCGGGCAGGGAGGCCATGATGCGTCCCATGCGATGGATCGTGATGGTCGCCCTGCTCAGCCTCTCCCTGCTGCTCGTCGCCTGCGGCGGCAACGAGTATGACGCTGGGACGGTGGAGAAGAACCTGCGCGCCTCCCAGGTCGGCAAGGTCGGCGGCCTGCCGCTCGGGAAGGCGACCTGCCCGAAGGACGTGACGCTCACGGAGGGCTTCACCTTCGAGTGCACGCTCCTGATCGACGGCACCCCCGCGCCGTACACGGTGACCCTCACGAACGTGAAGGCCGACATGGTCCACTTTGAGGCCGAGCCGGCGAAGGCGATCATTCCGTCCGCGTCGGTCGTGAAGTACGTCACGGACAATCTCAACCCGAGTCTCGCCCGGCGCCTGAAGACCGACGTCACCTGCGGCGAGGAGAAGCTCTTCATCGTCGACCCCGGGACGAAGATCGGCTGCATCGTCACCATCGACGGACAGCAGAACCAGGTCTCGCTCGTCGTGAAGAACACGCAGGGCCTCGTGCAGATCGAGAAGTGACATCGGGCCGGGTGCGCGCTACCGTCAGAGATGCGTGCTAGACGGCCGCGGCGGGGGAGACAACCCGTCGAGGAAAGTCCGGACATCACAGGGCGCGGTGGTCGGGAGACCGACCCGGGGAAACCCGCGGGACAGTGCCACAGAAAGACACCGCCGATGGCGCAGCTTCACGTGGGCTGCGCACAGGTAAGGGTGCAATGGTGCGGTAAGAGCGCACCGGCGTCGCGGTGACGCGGCGGCCAGGTAAACCCCACCGGATGCAAGGCCAAGCAGGACCGTTTGCAGGCTGCCCGCCGAGGTCCAGGTAGGCCGCAGAGATGGATGGCCGTTCACGACAGAATCCGGCTTATCGGCACGCTACGGAAGGGCCTCGCGCAAGCGGGGCCCTTCTATGTTGCGCCCATGGACCTCGCCGCCCGCCTCGTTCGCGGAGCCTCCGACCAGCGCCTTGAGCGCACGCTCGGCCGGCCCGCCCTGCTGGCGCTGATCCTCAAGCTGCGCCTGCGCCGCGCCGACCCGGCGGCTGCGGGCGGATTCGTCGGCGAGCTCGGCCTGGACCTGGCCCGTGTGACGGGCCCACCGCTCGCGTGGGCCATCACCGTCGATGCGGACGGCGTGCGGCTCAGACGACGGCCGGCGCGCGAGCCTGCGGTGTCTGTGGCGCTGAGCGTCGCGGACCTCCTGCGCATCGGGACCGGGGTCGAGCGTGCCGACGGGCTGCTGCTCGTCGGGCGCCTCGACCTCGCCGGTGACTGGGCCGTGGCGATGCGCCTCTCCAGCCTGATCTTCGGCTGACCGACGAGACCGCGCCGCGCAAGGCGTGCTGCGGTCCTTGCCGAATGGCGAGCCGCATGCGAACATATGTTCGATCGTGGTCGTCTGTGTCCTCTTACCCCGCTTTGAGCTCGCGATCGCCGCAGGCGGCCGCGCTGCGCTCGCGCAGGGGCCGATGGCACTGGCACCTGAGTCGGGCCGCGAGCAGGCGGTCGGCGAGGTCTCGCAGGCCGCGGAGGCGCTGGGCATCCACCCGGGCATGCGCCTCGGCGAGGCGCTCGCCCGCGCACCGCGACTCGCGCTGATCCCACCCGACCCGGTCGGCGTGGCGGATGCGTGGGAGCGGGTGCTCCAGCGTCTGGAGACGGTCGGTGCCGCGGTCGAGAGCGAGCGCGCAGGCGAAGCGTGCTTTGAGGCCGCCGGGCTGCGGCGGCTCCACGGCGGCTCCATCGACGGCGTCGTCGGCGCGGTGCGTGATGCCCTGCGCCTGCCCGCGCGCATCGGCGCAGGCCCGTCGCGCTTCTGCGCGCTCGCCGGAGCCGCCCGCGCTCGGACCCGCCGCGCGCACCACATCCGTGGCGCTGAGGATCTCGCGGGCGAACCGGTCGCGCTGCTGCGCCGCCGGGAGGAGACGGCGCGGCTGCCGGCGGAGCTCGAGCGTCTCGGCCTGACGGCGCTCGGTGACGTCGCCGCGCTCTCGCGGGCCGCGCTCGCCGACCGCTTCGGCGCCGCCGGGCTGCTCGCTCACGACCTCGCGCACGGGCTCGACCGTCCGCTGCGTCCGCGCGCGCCGCAGGAGACGCTCGAGGAAACGCTCGACCTTGAGGAGGCCGCCTCGGGGGTGCAGCTCGATCGCGCGCTCGTCCTGCTCATCGAGCGCCTGCTCGCCCGCCCGGAGCGCCGCGGGCGCACACTGCGCGCCGCCGTCCTCGCGGCGACCCTCGTCGAGGGCGGGACCTGGCGTGAGCGCGCGGTCTTCCGCGAGCCGACCGCAGACCCGGCGCGGATGCGCCCGGCGCTCGTCGCAAGGTTGGTGCTCCTTCCGGCACCGGCCGAGTCGCTGCGACTGACGGCCGAGGGTCTCGGTGCGGCCGCCGCCACGGGGCCGGCGCTCCTCGAGGAGCCCGCCGAGCGCCGGCGTGAGCGGCTGCGCGACGCCGTGCGGCAGGCGCGCACCGCGGCGGGCCCGGAGGCGGCGCTGCGCGTGCTTGAGGTCGACCCGGACTCGCGGATCCCGGAGCGGCGTGTCGTCCTCGCGCCGTTCGAGGGCTGAGGCGATGACCCCTGCCGCACGGCGGCTCGCCGAGCCGCGTCCCGCGCGCATCATCCCCGGACCGCGTGGGCGGCCGCTCGAGGTCGACGGCCACGAGGTGGTGTCGGTGCGCGAGTCCTGGCTCGTCGAGGATCGCTGGTGGACGCCCCGCCCACTGCGCCGCCGCTACTGGGAGGTCGTGACCGTGGACGGGCGCGACCTCGTCGTCTTCCGCGACCTCGTGACCGGTGGATGGTCGCGCCAGCGCTGAGCGATCCCGGCGCAGCTTCGTGACACGGCGGTCGTTGCTCTGTGACATCGCTCGAGCGACCGTGCTCGGGTGCGCGCCCAGGTCGGCCAGTCCTCGATCGAATACCTCGCGCTCGTCCTCCTGCTCGCGGCGATCCTCGGACTGACGGCGGTGGTCGGCGCCGGCGCCGGGATCCCCCAAGCACTCGCCGTCCAGTTCGCGCGCGGGCTGTGCATCGTGCGTGCCGGCGATTGCGAGCGCGATCGTGCGCCCTGCGTCGTGCGCGCGAGCACGGCGACCGAGGGCCTCGCCCTGCGCATCGCCGTCGTGCGGCTGCGCGGCGGGCGCACGGTGCTGCGCGAGCGGCTCTCGGACGGCCGCGTGCGCGTCAGCGTCATCGCGCGCAAGGGGCTCGGGTTCGGGGTGCTGCTCGGTGGCGGCGTCTCGGTGGGGCGCCTGAGCGCCGGTGCGCGGCTCGAGGCGTCGGCGCTCATGCGCCTCGGCGCCGGGCGCTCGTGGACCGTCGCCGGGGAGCGCCAGGCCGACCTGCTCCTCGTGCGCCTGGACCGCCGGGACCGCCGGGTGCGTCCACGGGTGGGCCGTGGCGGGCGACGTCGCGCCGGCCCGCCGCCCGACGCGGTGCTCTCCGAGGGCGGGCTCGACACCGGGCTCTCCGCCGGGCTCGGCCGCGTCGGCGTCGCACTCGCGATCGAGGACCTGCGCGGCGTGCGCACGGACCGTCGCACGGGGGAGCGCACGCTGCTCCTGCGCCGGCGCACCGACCTCTTCGCCGACGCGTCGCTCGCCGGGATCACGGCGACGGGCGGCGTCAGCGGCGCCGAGCAGTGGGCGCTCGTCACGCAGGCTCGCGGCCGGCCGCTCGACCTCGTCGTGACGACGGTCCACGGGCTGCGCGGCGGCGTGGCGCTCCCCGCGCCGCTGGCGGCGCTCGCGGGCCGGGCCGGTGTGCGCCTGCGCGGCGGCGGCCTGCTCGAGCGCGAGCGCCACCTCGATCTCACCGATCCGCAGAACCTCGCCGTCGCCGCGGCCTTCGTGCGGTCGCTGCGCAGCGCGGCGCCGCATCGCACCGGGGCGGTCCCATCGGCGCTGCTGCGGCGGTTCGCCCGCGCCGGGACCGAACACGTGCGCCTCTATCGCGTCGAGCGCGCGGCGCGACGCACGACCGGCGTCGACGCCGGTGTCGGGGTGGGGCTGGGGCTCACATATGACCGAGCAGGAGAGGAGCTCCAGCTCGTCGGCGCGGTCGTCCGTGATCCGGTGGTGGGGGAGCGCCGTCGCACCGACTGCACGCGATGACCCGGCGCGCGTCCATCACGTATGCGAACATATGTTCGTGTCATCGGTGGTCCCCTACGTCGAGCTCCATTGCCACTCGGCCTTCTCCTTCCTCGACGGGGCATCGCTGCCTGAGGAGCTCGTCGTGGCCGCGCTCGAGCGGGGGCACACCGCCCTCGCGCTCACCGACCACGACACGGTCAGCGGCTCGATGGAGTTCGCCCAGGCGGCGAGGGATCTCGGCCTGCGGGCGATTCACGGCGCAGAGGTCCGCGTGCGCGACGACGAGGGTGAGGCCGGCCCGGATGCGCATCACCGGCATCTGACGCTGCTCGTCCGTGACGCGCGTGGCTGGTCGAACCTCTGCCGCCTCCTCACGCGCGCGCACGCGGACACACGTGGCGGGACCATGCGCCGCCGGGCTGCGCCGAGCCTGCGGATGGAGGACATCCTCGAGCACGCGGAGGGGCTGGTGTGCCTGAGCGGCTGTGCGCGCGACGGGGTCCGGGACGAGCCGACGATGCGCCGGCTGCTCGCCGGCTTCGGGCGCGACGCCTTTCGCGTCGAGCTCCAGCGGCCGTTCTCGCGCCACGACCGCGCGCTCAACCGCGGGCTCGCCGGGCTCGCCGAGCGGCTGCGGGTGCCGTGCGTGGCGACCGGCAACGTCCACGCCCACACGCCGGCGCGCGCGCGGCTCCAGGACGCCTTCGTCGCCGTGCGCGAGGGGATGACGCTCGACGCATCGGAGCCGCTGCGCCGGGGGAACCACGCGCATGTGCTCGCCACGCCCGAGGCGATGGTCGCCCGGTTCGAGGACCATCCCGACGCGGTCGCCGAGACGGTGCGCCTCGCGCAGACGCTGGACTTCGACCTCGCGCAGGATCTCGGGTACCGCTATCCCGGGTCCGAGGACACCACCGCCGCGCGCGCGCTCGCGCAGGCGTGCCACGCGCGCTTTGAGGAGCGCTACCCGCAGGGCCATCGGATCCGGGAGGAGGCCGCCGCCCGCCTTGAGGAGGAGTTGGCGCTCATCGATGGGCTCGGGCTCTCCGGCTTCTTCCTCCTGCATCGGGACATCCTCGACCTGGCGCGTGAGGTCGCCGTCGAGGTCCGCGGTCCCGACACCGCACGGGCGCTGCTGCCGCCGGGTCGCGGGCGCGGCTCCTCGGTCTCCTCGATCGTCTGTTACCTCACCGGGCTCTCCCACGTGGACCCGGTCGCCAACCGGTTGCTCCTCGGCCGCTTCCTCAACGAGGGGATCACTGCGCTCCCGGACATCGACCTCGACTTCCCGCGCGACGTGCGCGAGCGGCTGATCCCCGCGATCCACGAGCGCCACGGCCGCGAGCGGTCGGCGCTCGTCGCCGCCTTCCCGACCTTCCGCGCCCGCTCGGCGATCCGGGAGCTCGGCCGGGCGCTCGGCCTGCCGCCCGGTGAGATCGAGCGGGTCGCCCGCGCCTCTGAGGGGTGGTCGGGCCACAAGGTCGAGGAGGACATCGTCAGCGCCCTCGGGCCGGAGCGCCTCGCCGGCGACGAGCCGTCGCGCTGGCGCCATCTCGCCGACCTGGCGGCCGAGGCTCACGGGCTCCCGCGCCACCTCTCCCAGCACTCCGGGGGGATGATCGTCGCGACCCGGCCGTTGATCGACTGCTGTGCGGTGGTCCCCGCGGCGATGGAGGGCCGCCAGATGGTCATGTGGGACAAGGACTCCTGCGCGGACGCGGGGTTCCTGAAGATCGACCTGCTCGGGCTCGGCATGCTCTCCGCGGTCGAGCGCTGCGTCGAGCAGATCGCCGCGCGGCGTGGGGAGCGCATCGATCTCTCGCGGATCCCCTACGACGACCCCGAGGTCTACCGCACGATCCAGCGGGGAGAGACGACCGGGGTCTTCCAGATCGAGAGTCGCGCCCAGATGGCGTCGATCGTGCGCACGCGACCGGAGACGCTCGACGATCTCACCGTGCAGGTGGCGATCGTCCGCCCGGGGCCGATCCAGGGCGGCGCGGTCAATCCGTACATCGCGCGGCGGGAGCGCCTGCGCCGCGACCCCGGCTTCCAGATCCCCTACGACCACCCGTCGCTCGAGCCGGTCCTGCGCGAGACGCTCGGGACGATCATCTTCCAGGACCAGGTCATCGAGGTCGCGATGGCCTTTGCGGGCTTCTCCTCGGGAGAGGCGGAGAGTCTGCGCCGGGCGATGAGCCGCAAGCGTTCGAAGGGCGCGATGGAGGCCCACCACCGGCGCTTCATCGACGGCGCGATGACGCGCTGGCCGGATGTCGACGAGGCGCTCGCGGAGCGGGTCTTCACGATGATCTGCGGCTTCTCGGGGTTCGGCTTCCCGAAGGCGCACGGCGCCGCCTTCGGGCTGCTCGCCTACCAGTCCACGTGGTTGCGGGTCCACTACGGGCCGGAGTTCCTCGCCGCGCTCATCGACGAGCAGCCGATGGGCTTCTACCCGCCGGACGCGCTCGTCCACGAGGCGCAGCGGCGTGGGATCACGGTCCACCCACCGGATGTCGAGGAGAGCGCCCTGGGCTGCACCGTGACCGCGGACGGGGCCGTGCGGCTCGGGCTCGGTCACGTCCTGGGGGTCAAGGTGCAGGAGGTCTCCGAGCTCGTCGGGGAGCGGGAGTCCCACGGGCCGTTCCGGTCGCTCGCGGACCTCGCCGCGCGGGCCGGTGCCGGCCGGCGCTCGCTCGAGCGCCTGGCATGGTCCGGCGCCTGCGATCGGCTGGCGATGCGCGACGGGGTCGATGCGCGCCACGCGCGCCGTGAGGCGCTCTGGCGTCTCGGGGTCGCCGCCGCACCCGTGCGCGACCGTGGGGGGACGCAGCTCGCGCTGCCGCTCGAGCTGCCCGCGGCGCCCGCCCTCGCGGGCCTCGACCGCTGGCAGGAGCTGCTCGCCGACTACGCCACCACCGGCCTGACGACCGGGAGCCATCCGCTGGCGCTTCTGCGGCGCTCGGTCCCCGCGCTGCGCGACACGCCGACCAGCGCGGGCCTCGCGCAGGTGCCCCACGAGGCCTTCGTTCGGGTCGCCGGGCTCGTCGTCGCACGCCAGCGCCCGGGGACCGCGAGCGGCGTCTGCTTCATGCTCCTGGAGGACGAGACCGGGACGGTCAACCTCGTCGTCCCGCCGCAGGTCTATGAGCGGCACCGCCTCACGGTGCGCACCGAGCCGCTCGTCATCGCCGAGGGCCGTCTCGAGCGCCACCCGGCAGGGGGCGGGACGGTCAATGTCCTCGTCCGACGGCTCCTGCCGCTCGAAGCGCCCGGGCGTCCGGCAGCCGCCGTCCGCGTCCTCTCACCGCTCGATGAGCGCGAGCGCGAGCGCCGCGAACAGGAGGGAGAGGGCGGCGACTTCCGGGCGGTCGCCCCGGCCGTCATGTCGTTCGCCCAGGGGCGTCGTCGCTGAGCAGGCCTTCCTGGCGCCCGGGCGTGTAGGCTGAACGCCCGATGCTCGTCGCAAGTCTGATCGTCCTCGCCGTCGCCGCTGTGATCGGGACTGTCGCCGCTCTCGTGGTGACCCGTCGCCCGGCATCAACCGCCGGGCCCTCGCGCCGGGTCTCCGGCCTCTTCTACGCCGGAACGGTGTTCGTCGTGGTCGTCATCGGCCTCGCGATTCCGTTCCTGCTCATGAACGAGAACGCCGCGGACGCCGAGCGCAACACCCCCATCGACGTGCGGCTCACCGAGGCGCAGTCGGCCGGCCGTCAGCTCTTCATCGCGAACTGCTCGACGTGCCACACGCTCGCGGCATCGAACTCGGTCGGCACCACCGGTCCGAACCTCGACAAGCTCCGCCCGCAGGCCGCGCTCGTCGAGAACGCCATCCTCCTCGGCCGCGCGCGCGGCAACGGCAACATGCCGGTCGGGCTCCTCCTGGGTGAGGACGCCAAACACGTCGCGGACTACGTCGCGGCCGTCGCCGGTCGCTGACCGCCCGCTCCTGCGGCCGTCATTCGCGCTACCGTTCTCGGTACACATAACCGCTGAATCCGGTGCGCCGTGCGCGCTGGAGCGGGGGACCCATCATTTGGGGCGAATCGTCGGCCAGCCGGCGTAGCGCTGCTCTTTCTGCGCGAGCCCGTCAGCTAACCCCGTAAGCCGACGAAAGAGGTGCATGCTGATGGCAACACAGCACGCCCACTCCTGGTGGGCCGAAGTCGATGAAGTCCGTGAGCGCATCGAGCGCCGGCGGACCGACCCTGACCGTTCGACGAACGAGCGCCGGACCGTGCGCATCGAGGGTCGCAGGGCGCCTGCCCCGTCCCGCGAGCCGCGCCGCCTCGTCGCCAGGGAGGCGGCTCCCAAGCGGGCGATGGAGGGAGGCCGGGGCTCCGGCTCCTTCGCGCGGCAGGATCGCATCGTGCTCTGGGCGGTCCTACTCGGGTTCGCACTCGTCCTCGTGGCGGCCGGCACCTCGCAGGCGGCCACCCGGCTCGGGGACCGCACATTGCACGTCCCGATGGAGGGCCGCGATGTGCGCCACCTCCAGATCGAGCTCCGGCGCATGGGCCTGCTCAAGGCGCCCGCGACAGCGCACTTCGGCCCGCACACCCGCGCAGCGCTGCGGCGCTTCCAGCGTTCACGCTGCCTGAGGCCGGATGGGATCGCCGGGACGACGACGATCGCCGCGATTCGCGCGCGCAAGCCGCGCTGCCATGACCGCGCCGCAACGGCGCCCCGCTCGCCCAGGGGAACGATGCGCGCGCGTGTCGCCACCTGGTACGGGCCGGGGTGGTACGGCCGCACGACGGCCTGCGGCAACACGCTCACCTCGCGGCTGCTCGGCGTCGCGCATAAGACGCTCCCGTGCGGAACGAAGGTCCGCTTCAGCTTCCGCGGCCGCTCGGTCGTGGCGACGGTCGTCGACCGCGGGCCTTACGGCTCCGGGATCGACTACGACCTCACCTGGGCGGCTGCGCGGCGCCTCGGGATCCTGGCGATCGGCCGGGCCACCCTCCACGCCGACCACTGACCCTCGCGCGGTGGGTGGAGCGGCCCCATGGTCGCCCTGCCCACCCCTGACCGGGGTGCGCTCAGCGCGTCGGGATGCGGGGCGGGCATGTCGCCCTCGACGCCCGTGATGGAGATCGAGGTTCGCCCATGCCGCAGATCAGCCGTTTCCCGCTGCACGATGAACTCAGCGCTCCCGATGGATCGCTGCCGGTCCTGCGCGGAGTGCTCTCAACCGCCGATCGGGTCCCGAACTTCATCGGTGTGCTCGCCGGGTCCCCCGCGGCGTTGCGCGGCTACGCGCGGCTCTGGGCGGAACTGCACCACGGGAGCCTCGATGCCGGGACGCTTGAGCGGATCGCCGTCGCCGTCGCTGAGCACCACGGATCCGGCCGCGGCGTCGTACTGCACGGCCAGCCGGTGCGTGACGTCGGCCTCACGCCGGACGAGGTCGGCGCCGCGCGGCAGTTCTCGTCCGCACTCCCCGAGCAGGCAGCGCTGCTGCGGCTCCTTGAGGTGATCGTCACTCGGCCTGGGCCTCCGCCCGAGCATCTGCTCGAGGAGGCGCGGGATCTCGGCTGGACCGATGAGCAGCTGCTCGAGGCGATCGCGGTGGTAGCACTCGAAACCTTCACCGCGCTGGTGACCGTCGCGGGGGACGTCCCGGTCGACGCGTCCGGTGAGGCCGCGCGACTGATCACCGCCTGACCCGCCCCCGGCATGCCACCGCTGTCGGCTAGCCTCCTGCCATGGCCAGCGAGCAGCCGCGAACCCCGGCCGATGTGCGCGCCCTCTGCGATGAGCGTGACATCCGCTTCATCCGGTTCTGGTTCACCGACATCCTTGGACAGCTGAAGTCGTTCTCGATCGGCGTCGACGAGCTCGAGAATGCGTTCGAGCACGGGATGGGATTCGATGGATCCTCGATCACCGGCTTCAACGCCATCGAGGAATCGGACATGATCGCGATGCCGGATCCCTCGACCTTCGCGGTCCTGCCGTGGCGGCCCCAGGAGCAAGGCGTCGGGCGGATGTTCTGCGACGTGCTGACCCCCGAGCGCACGCCGTACGAGGGCGATCCGCGCCACGTTCTGCGCCGCGCACTCGAGCGAGCATCATCGATGGGCTTCGACACGTTCAATGTCGGCCCGGAGCTCGAGTACTTCCTCTTCCGCGACAAGAACGGCACCGAGGTCCTCGACGAGGGCGGCTACTTCGACCTCACGACGCTCGACGCGGGTTCCGACGTGCGCCGCGAGACGGTGCTCGCGCTCGAGCAGCTGGGGATCGACGTGGAGTACAGCCATCACGAGGTCGGCCCGAGCCAGCACGAGGTCGACATGCGCTATGCCGGTGCGCTGAAGATGGCCGACGACTGCATGACGTACCGCATCACGGTCAAGGAGTACGCCATGAAGTACGGGTGGCACGCGACCTTCATGCCCAAGCCGCTCTTCGGCGAGAACGGCTCCGGGATGCACACCCACATGTCGCTCTTCAAGGATGGCCGCAACGCCTTCTACGACGCGGACGACCCGCAGTTCCTCAGCCCGGTCGCCAAGGCGTTCATCGCCGGGCAGCTGCGGCACGCGCGGGAGATGTCTGCGATCTACGCGCAGTGGGTCAACAGCTACAAGCGGCTCGTCCCCGGGTACGAGGCGCCGGTCTACGTCGCCTGGTCGCGTCGCAACCGCTCGGCACTCGTGCGGGTGCCGCAGCACCGTCCGGGCAAGGAGCAGGCCACACGAATGGAGCTGCGCTGCCCGGATCCGGCGTGCAACCCCTACCTGACGTTCGCCGTGCTGCTTCACGCCGGCCTTGAGGGGATCGAAAAGGGCTACGAGCTGCCTGAGCCGATGGACAAGAACCTCTACCACCTCGCTGCCGACGAACGCCGCAGCCTGGGGGTTGAGCAGCTCCCGGAGACGCTCGGCGAGGCGATCGAGCTCGCCGCTGAGTCGGAGCTCGTGCTGCGCTCGCTCGGCGAGCACATCTTCAACCGCTACATCGAGATCAAGCGGCAGGAGTGGGAGGACTACCGCGTGCAGGTCACGCAGTGGGAGCTCGACCGCTACCTGCCGATCCTCTAGGCGGAGGCCGTCACCGGCTCCTCGGCGTCCGGGTCCGGCTCGGGCTGGGGCGCAAGGCCGCCGGGCTCACCCTCGTGGGCGAGGCGTGAGGGCCACCAGACGCGCTTGCCGAGGTCGAAGACGAGCGCCGGCACGAGCGTCGAGCGCACGACGAAGGTGTCGAGCAGCACGCCGAACGCGACGAGGAAGCCGATCTCGGTGAGGGGCACCAGCGGCAGGACGCCGAGGACCGCGAACGTCCCGGCGAGCACGATGCCAGCGGAGGTGATGACGCCGCCGGTGACGGCGAGGCCGCGCATCATGCCGTGCTCGGTCCCGAACCGCTGCGCTTCTTCGCGCACGCGTGCCATGAGAAAGATGTTGTAGTCGACCCCGAGCGCGACGAGGAAGACGAACCCGAAGAGTGGGAGCGAGGTGTCGCTGCCCGGGAACCCGAAGATCACGTCGAATGCGAGCGCGCTGAAGCCGAGCGCGGCGGCGAAGCTCAGCACCACCGTGGCCATGAGGATCAGCGGCGCGGCGAGCGCCCGCAGCAGGATCATGAGGACGAGGAACACGACCGCGAGGACGATCGGGATGATCAACCGCGTGTCGCGCTTGGACGAGCGCGCGAGGTCCGCCTCGACCGCCGTCGGGCCGCCGACGAGCACCGACTGTCCGCCCGCCTGCTTGGCGGCCGAGCGGATCGGCGGCACGAGGTCGTACGCGCGCGTGTCGTACGGGTCGTAGTCGAGCGTCGCCAGCAGCAGGGTGCCCGGCGCACCGCTGGTCGACTGCGTCACCGACGCCACGCCCGGAACGGCGTCGACGGCGGCCGCGACGGCGCCCGCCTTGCCGGTGTCAGGGACGACGATCTCGGTGGGGGCATTCGCGCCGCTCGGGAACGACTGCTCGAGCAGCTGCTGCCCCTGGACCGACTCGACCTCGCCGCGGAACGCCTTGTTCTGCGTGAGCCCGGTCGAGAAGTTCAGCAGGCCGGCCGCCATGACGAGGAGTGCGAGGCTCGTGACGATCCAGATGGGACGGGGCCGCCGTGCGATCCACTCGCCCCAGCGCCGCCACGCGCCGTGCGCCACGTCGGTGCCCGCATCGCCAACGTGGGGGATCAGCGGCCAGAAGGCGCGCCGGCCGACGATCACGAGGAGGGCGGGGAGCAGGGTCAGCATCGACAGCATCGCGACGACGACCCCGAGCGCGCCGAGCGGCCCGAGACCGGCGGTGCCGTTGACCTCGGCGAGCATGAGCGTCAGGACCGCGAGCGTCACCGTGATGCCGGAGGCGATGATCGCCGGGCCGGCGGCCGTGAGCGCCCGCTGCATCGCGATGTGGCGGTCCGGTTCGCGACGCAGCTCCTCGCGGTAGCGCGCGACGAGCAGGAGGGCGTAGTCCGTGCCCGCGCCGAGCACGAGGATCGACATGATCGACGACGACTGGCCGTTGACCGTCACGCCGAGCTCGCCGAGGAGGTAGCCGATCGAGCGGCTCGTGAACTCCGCGAAGCCGACGGCGAGGATCGGGATGAGCCAGAAGATCGGGCTGCGGTAGATGAGGATGAGGAGGAAGAGCACGAGCGCCCCGGCGACGAGCAGGAGTGTCCCGTTGATGTTGCCGAAGACCTTGATCGCGTCGGCCGAGTACCCGGCAGAGCCCGTGACTTTGACCTGCAGCCCGCCGCGGGCGCTCGCGCCGACCACCTCGCGCACCGCGTCGACGGGATCGCTGATCGTCTCCGGCTTGCCGTTCGTCGCAATGTCGGCGCTGAGCAGCGCGGTCGTGCCGTCGCTGGAGATCACCGGCGCCGCGAATGCCGTCGTACGTGGCAGGTTCAAGGCGTTGAGCTGCGCACGATCGCCGGCGATGGCGGTGCGATCGGCGGCCGTCAGCCCGGCGCCGCGCCGGTAGACCGTGAGGATCGTCACCGACTCGCGGCCCGTGAGCTCGCGCGTCGCCGCGAGCGCCTTCGTCGACTCCGCCGATGCGGGGAGGAACGACGCCGAATCGTTCTTCTGGATCTCGTCGAACTTCTTCGGCAGGTTCGCGGCCCCGAAGGCGACCATTGCGAGGAGCCAGACGGCGAGCACGACCCACTTCGTGCGGGGCGAGGCGGCGACGGTGAGGAGCTTCTTCATGGGCGCGGTCGTTCTAGCAGTCGGATGGCCGGACAGCGGGATATACGGGCCGGCGCGCTCAGTGGTCCAGCAGCGCGGCGAGCTCGCCGGGATCGGTCACCGGCGCGCGGCAGCTGAAGCGCTCGCAGAGGTACGCCGCGGCGCGCCCGTCGAGCGGCTCACGCCCTTCGAGGAGCAGGATGGCGGTGGGCGAGCCGGTGTCCCGGCGCGCGGCGAGCACGAGACGCGGGCGCAGCGTCGAGCGCACGACAGCGAGCAGCGGATCGAGGTCTGCGCCGACGAGCGCGAGCTCCCGCGCCGGTCCGAGATGCAGGTCGAGTGCCTGCAGCGTGTGGCCGAACCCCGGCGCGTGACGCGCGGCGACCGGGTGGACGAGTCGCAGGTGACCGAGCGCCGCCTCCTCGTAGCGGCCTTCGCCGGTTAGGAGTGCGAGCCGCAGCAATCCGAGCGCAGCGCTCGCCCCGCCCGAGGGGATCGGTGTGTCCTCGAGCTCCTTGCGGCGCGTGATCAGCGCGTCGGCGTCGGCCGCGGTGGAGAAGAACCCGCCGTGCTCGGTATCGGCGAAGCGCGCGAGCAGATCGTCGGCCGTGGCGCGTGCGGCGCTGAACCAGCGCTCCTCGAACGTCGCCTCGTAGAGCGCGAGCAGGCCTTCGAGCAGGTGGGCGTGATCCTCGAGGAACGCCGGGATCCGCGCGGCTCCCCTGTTGTACGTGCGCATCAGCCGTCCGTCCGCATCGCGCATCGAGCTGAGCAGGAACTCGGCGGTCCGGCGCGCCGCGTCGAGCAGATCCTCCCGCCCGAGCGCCGCACCGGCATCGGCGAGCGCCGCCAGCATCAGGGCATTCCAGCTCGCGAGCCGCTTGTCGTCGTCGGCCGGGCGCACGCGCCCCGCGCGCACCTCGAGCAGTCGTGCGCGGATGCGCTCGCGCACCGCAGGCTCCGGCTCGGCGCCGCGCGACTCGAGCACGTTCAGTCCGTGCCCGCCCTCGTGGAAGTTGCCTTCGGCGGTGACGCCGAGCCAGGCGATCGCGGTGTCCGCGTCATCGCCCAGCGCAGCGCGCAGCTCCTCCATGGTCCAGACGTAGAAACGACCCTCGACGCCCTCGGAGTCGGCGTCGAGCGCGCTGTGGAACCCACCGTCGGGGGCCTGCATCTCGCGCAGCGCCCAGTCGAGCGTCTCCTCGCAGGTGCGGCGCAGGATCGCGTCGCCGCTGACCTGCCAGCCGTGGAGGTACGCGCGGGCCAGCAGCGCGTTGTCGTAGAGCATCTTCTCGAAGTGGGGGACCGTCCACTTGGCATCGACGCTGTACCGCGCGAACCCGCCGCCGACCTGGTCGAAGATGCCGCCGGAGGCCATCGAGCGCAGCGTCTGCAGGCTCATCGCCGTCTCGCCGCGGGCAAGGAGAAATTCGATGATGGACGCCGGCGGGAACTTCGGCGCCGTGCCCCAGCCGCCATTGATGGAGTCGTAGCCGCTGCGCAGGCGCTCGACGGCGTCGTCGCAGAGCGTCGTCGGGATCGGCTCGGACGCGGGGCGCAGCAGGGCGCCGCCGGCGAGCTGCTCGGCGATCGGCGCCGTCCCCGCGCGGATCTCCTCGCGCTTCGTGTCCCACGCGTCGGCGACCGCCTCGAGCACCTGGGTCCACGACGCCATGCCCGGGCGGGGAGCGGGTGGGAAATACGTGCCGCCGTGGAAGGGCACCTGCTCCGGGGTGAGGAAGACGTTCAGCGGCCAGCCGCCATGGCCGGTCATCGCCTGCACGGCCTCCATGTAGAGCGCGTCGACGTCGGGGCGCTCCTCGCGATCGACCTTGACGCAGACGAAGCGCTCGTTCATGAGGCGCGCGACCTCCGGGTCCTCGAAGCTCTCGCGCTCCATGACGTGGCACCAGTGGCAGGCCGAGTAGCCGATCGAGACGAGCAGCGGGCGATCCTCATCCCGCGCCCGCGCGAGCGCCTCGGCGCCCCAGGGCAGCCAGTCGACCGGGTTGCCCGCGTGCTGGAGCAGATAGGGCGAGGTCTCATGCGCGAGCGCATTGGCCATGACGGGACCGTAGCGCCGCGCAGCCTGCGAGCATCAGCAGCCACCATGACCCAGCACCGCGAGATCGTCACAGCCCTCGGAGCGCCCGCGGCGCTCGGCCCCTACAGCCACGCGGTGAAGGCCGGCGGGCTGCTCTTCTGCTCGGGTCAGGTGGCGCTCGATCCGCAGACGATGACGCTCGTCGGCGACACCGCCGCCGAGCAGGCGCACCGCTGCCTGGAGAATCTCGCGGCGGTCTGCGCGGCGGCCGGCGCGGCCCTCGGCGACGCGGTGCGCTGCACCGTGTGGCTGCGCGACATGGCGGCCTTCCGCGAGGTCAACGAGGTCTACGCCTCGTTCTTCGCCGGCGAGCCGCCCGCGCGCGTGGCGATCGCGGTCGCCGGCCTGCCGGCCGACGCGCTCGTCGAGATCGACGCGATCGTCGCGCTCGCCGACTAGTCGCGGCGGTCGCCCGCGAGGCCCGCGAGCGCCGTCTGCAGCCAGGACCGCTCCTCGCCGCCATCGGCGCCGGCGATCCGGCGCAGCGCCCAGCGCATCACATCGTCACGCCCGCCGATCGCCGCCTGGCGCCCGGTGATGGCGTAGCGCCCGTCCTCCAGGAAGACGAGCGCGCCCGGTGCGTCGCGGCGCAGGCGCAGATGCTCGAGCCCGTCGTGGAACGCGCCCACCGTCCGTCGTCCGGGGATGCGTGCGCCACCGAGCCTCAGGCCGGTCAGGTAGACCGCGAGAAATCCCGAGCCGCCGAGCGACGCCGCGCCGCCGAAGCTCAGCGCCGCGATCGCGAGGGTCGCCGCAGGGTGCAGGCCGGCTCCCGGGAGGCGCAGGCGCGGCAGCACGCGGGCCCGAGCAGCGGCGCGGCGACGAATCCGGTGATCGCCGCGGTGACGAGCGTCCCGACGATTGCGAGGCTCAGCGAGACGCCGATGACCGGGCGGATCTCATGCCACCCTGCCCGCAGCCCGCCGTCGAAGAGGATGAGCGCGAGCGCGACGATGCCGATGTTCTTGGCGAGCCGGTAGTCGGAGAACGGCACCCACCCGGTGACCTCCGAGCCGATGACGATCCCGATGCCCAGAAACAGGAGCAGCGCCGGGACCCGCATGTGCATGGCGAGCGCCGAAGCGGCCACGCCACCCGCCAACAGGGCGCCGGCGACCAGGACCTGTTGCGCGATGCCCATGAGACTGCGCAGTCAAGCAGGCGCACCAAGGTCTCGCCTGGGCGTCGCCGACCGATTAGCCTTGCGGGCGAGACGTGCCACCGACGGAGGTACCGCATGGCCATCACCCCGACCCAGCTCGACCGGACGAGGATCGCGGAGCTCACCGCCCGTGAGGCGCAGCGCCTGAACGACGCCACGCGCGGTTCGGAGCGCACCTACGCCGAGGCGCGGGTGCACCTCTCTGGTGGTGTGGCCTCCTCCTACCAGCTGCGCGACCCGTGGCCGATCTACATGGACCGCGGCGCAGGGCCCAAGGTCTGGGATGTCGACGGCAACGAGTACTGGGACTTCCACAACGGGTTCGGCTCGATGGTCCAGGGACACGCGCACCCGGTCATCGGCGCGGCGGTGCAGGAGCGCTACGGCCAGGGGACGCACTTCGCCGCCCCGACGCACGACGCGATCGTCGTCGGTGACGAGCTCGCTCGCCGCTGGGGCCTGCCGAAGTGGCGCTACACGAACTCGGGGTCCGAGTCGACGATGGATGCGATCCGCATCGCCCGCGGCCACACCGGCCGCGACACGGTGATGAAGATCTTCGGCTCCTACCACGGCCATCACGACGCGGTGATGATCAGCATCGGCGTGGCCTACGACGCGATCGGCGGCCGGGACGACCTCGCGTCGCTCCCGTACGGCGCGGGCATCCCGCAGGCGACCGTGGACATGACCATCGCCGTGCCGTTCAACGACGCCCCGGCGATGGAGCGCCGGATCGAGCGCCTCGCGGCCGAGGGCCGCCTTCCCGCCTGCGTGATCATGGAGCCGGCGATGATGAACCTCGGGGTCGTGCTGCCCGAACCCGGCTATCTCGAGGCGGTCCGCGAGATCACCGCGCGCCACGGCATCGTGCTGATCTTCGACGAGGTCAAGACGGGTCTCACCGTCGCCCCCGGCGGTGCCACGGAGTACTTCGGCGTCACCCCGGACCTCGTGACGCTCGCCAAGGCGCTCGGCGGCGGCTTCCCGGTCGGCGCGATCGGCGGCACCGAGGAGGTCATGGCCTGCGTGGAGGACGCCTCGGTCCTGCAGGTCGGGACCTACAACGGCAACCCGCTCTGCATGGCGGCCGCGCGGGCGAATCTCGAGCTGGTCATGACGGCGGATGCCTACGCCGTCCTCGACCGGCTCAACGAGCGGATCCTCACCGGCTGCACCGGTGTCATCGAGCGCTACAACCTGCCCGGCTACGCCGTCGGGATCGGCTCGAAGGGCTGCGTGACCTTCTCGCCGACGAAGATCGTCGACTACGAGACATTCAAGGGCAGCCAGGATGCCGAGCTGTGTGAGCTCGCCTGGCTCTTCAACATGAACCGCGGCATCTTCATGACGCCCGGCCGCGAGGAGGAGTGGACCCTGTCGGTGACGCACACCGACGAGGCGGTCGACGCCTACGTCGCGTGCTTCGAGGAGATGGCCTTCGAGCTGACGCGCTAGAGCGCGGTGGCGACCAGCACGATCGCCAGCGAGTCGAGCAGGATCAGCCCCTGGAGCATGTGGTTCGCGCCCTTCGCGATGAAGACGTGGATGGCGGTCAGGACGACCGCGACGGCGACGAGCGCCATCTTCACGTTCATCGCCGTCTCGCTCCACAGATCCAGGTGCGAGGCCATCATCGGGCCGGTGATGAAGAGGACGAGGAGCGCACCGAGGGAGACCCAGCCGAAGCGCCGCGCGATCGGCTTCATCCAGGTGCTCGCGCCGCCGTCGCTGCCGCCCTGCGCGATGAACGTCGGGACGACCGCCAGTCCGAGGAAGAGCTGACCGCCGACGAAGACCGCCATCGCGAGCAGGTGGATCCAGAGCACGAAGTCCCAGCCGTTGAGGTCCATGGCCGGGAGTGTGCCAGGAGCGTAGGCGGGACGGTCGCGCTCCGGTGCGTGCGTCAGTATCCACGCCGTGCGCGGCGTGCTCTCCCACCTGACCCCCGGCGCGACGGTGCGCTCGCCCAACATCGCGGGGAGCGTCTACGGGCTGATCCTCACGGCCTCGGTGATCGCGGCATCGAGCGAGAGCCACGGGGACATCGCCGGGCGCATCGCCCTGTTCACGGGGACGACGCTCGTCATCTTCTGGGGCGCCCACTGCTACGCACAGACCCTCGGCGCGTGGGCTGACCGCCGCGAGACGCCGACGCCGCGGGCGGTCCTCACGATCATGCGGCGCGAGTGGACGATGGTGAGCGCCGGCATCCCGCCGCTCCTCGTGCTCGTAATCGGCGGCACCGTGCGCGCATCGAGCGACCGCGGGGCGATCAACGCGGCGCTCGCGCTCGTGCTTGTCGAGCTCGCACTGGCCTGCGGCTACACCGCGTACCGCGCCGGGGCGGGCGTGCGCGGCCGGATCATCGCGACGGCGATCGGCGTGGCGATGGCGGGCGTCGTGATCCTGCTCAAGACCCTCGTCCACTGAGCACAGGCGGCCGCTAGGGTTCGAGGTATGTCCGAGGATGCCCGCGGTCTCATCGCCCGCACGGTCACCGGCCTGCTCGAGGAGGTGCCCGCGCTGAAGCCGCTGAAGCTCGTCGCGCGCATCGAGCTGATCGGTCGCGGTGACGTCCAGCAGTTCCGGCTCGAGCTTCCCGACGTCACTGTGACGAAGGACATCGCGGTCGACGCGAAGGTCACCGTCGAGATGCGCCGCGAGGAGTTCAACAAGCTCGTCGACGGGGGTCACCTGGCCGACTGGCACGACGCGCTGGACACCGGGCGCGTGAAGGTGACCGGCATCCAGCAGTACCTCCAGCTCATCGCGCAGGTCGTCGAGCGCCAAGAGGAGCGCACGCGCACGAAGCGCGCGCGCGGATGACCATGCGCATCACGGCCGTGCACTTCACCGACCCGGGGTGCCCGTGGGCCTATTCGGCGCGTCCGTATCACGCGCGCCTGCGCTGGCGTTTCGGCGACCAGCTCGACTGGCAGCTCGTGACGATCGGCCTCGCCGAGTCGGCGCAGCTCTACATCGATCGCGGCTACACACCCGCCGTGCAGGCTGCCGGCGCACGCAGCTTCGCGACGCGGTTCGGGATGCCGTTCCAGTACGACGAGAAGCCCGCCATCTCGGCGACGTCGCTGGGCTGCCGCGCCCTCGTGCTCGTGCGGGAGGACGCGCCGGACCGCGTGGACGCCGCGCTGCGCGCGCTGCAGCTCATGCAGTTCACGACGCTGGGGCTGCTCGAGGACCCGCAGGCGATCCGCGAGGCGCTCGCGACGGTCGACGGCATCGACGCCGACGCGGTCGTCGCGCGCCTCGATGCGCCCGCGACGTGGGAGCGCTACGACGCCGACCGCGCGCAGGCGCGTTCCGCGGAGGGGGCCCCGACCCACGTCCAGCGTCGCACCGCGAAGACCGATGGGCTCGTGCGGTACACCGCGCCGTCCGTGCGCTTTCTGCACCCGGACGGGCGCTCCGGCGAGGTCGGCGGATTCCAGCCGTTCGAGGCGTACGACACGATACTCGCGAACCTCGAGCCGGGCCTGACGCGGCAGTCAGGCCCTGAAGGTCCGCTCGAGGTGCTCGCCGCATTCCCGGACGGCCTCGTCACCGCCGAGGTCGCCGAGGTGCTGCGCGAGGAGCTCGACCCTCGCGACGTCCCCGGCACGCGCGCGGCACTCGCTGAGCTCGCGTCGACCGGCGCTGTCCAGTCGCACCCGGTCGGGGATGACGCCGTCTGGACGCTCGCCCCGTAGCTTCCCCGGATACGAATCGCGGCGGATCGCGATGCGCAGTGGCCGTCCCGCTCGCTACGCTGCTGGGGTTCCCGAAGGGCTGGGCCGTCGATGCCCGCCCTCCATGTCGTCGGCGCGGCGCCACAGCCGAGCCGATCACCGCCAGGAGGCAGTACGCACGTGTCTGACGTCACCGTTCCCACGAAGAACGCCACGCTCATCGCCTGGGTTGACCAGGCTGCAGAGCTGACCGGCGCCGAGTCCGTCCACTGGTGCGACGGGTCCGCCGAGGAGTACGACCGCCTCTGTCAGCTTCTCGTCGACCAGGGCACCTTCACGCGCCTGAGCGATGCCAAGCGCCCGAACTCGTACCTCGCGTCGTCCGATCCGGGCGATGTCGCCCGCGTCGAGGACCGCACGTACATCTGCTCGGAGTCCGAGAGCGACGCCGGCCCGACGAACAACTGGGCCGACCCCGCGCAGATGCGCGCCAAGCTCTCCGGTCTCTTCGCCGGGTCGATGCAGGGCCGCACGATGTACGTCGTCCCGTTCTCGATGGGCCCGCTCGGCTCGGACAAGTCGCACATCGGCGTGCAGCTCACCGACTCCGCCTACGTGGCCGTCTCGATGCGCATCATGACCCGCATGGGCCAGGGCGCGCTCGACGTCCTCGGCGACAGCGGCGAGTTCGTCCCCTGCATGCACACGGTCGGCGCGCCGCTCGCCGAGGGCCAGCAGGACGTCTCCTGGCCGTGCAATGAGGACAAGTACATCGTCCACTTCCCCGAGACCCGTGAGATCTGGTCCTACGGATCGGGCTACGGCGGCAACGCCCTGCTCGGCAAGAAGTGCTTCGCCCTGCGCATCGCATCGGCCATGGCCCGCGACGAGGGCTGGATGGCCGAGCACATGCTCATCCTCAAGCTCACCTCGCCGGAGGGCAAGGTCAAGTTCCTCACCGGCGCCTTCCCGTCCGCGTGCGGCAAGACGAACCTCGCGATGCTCATCCCGACGATCCCGGGCTGGACGGTCGAGACGGTCGGCGACGACATCGCCTGGATGAAGTTCGGCGAGGACGGGCGGCTCTACGCGATCAACCCGGAGGCCGGGTTCTTCGGCGTGGCGCCGGGCACGGGTGTCGACACGAACCCGAACGCCATCAAGACGATCCACGCGAACACGATCTTCACGAACTGCGCGCTCACCGACGACGGTGACGTGTGGTGGGAGGGGATGACGCCGGAGAAGCCGGCGCACCTCATCGACTGGAAGGGCAACGACTGGACGCCCGCGTCGGAGGAGCCCTCCTCGCATGCGAACGCGCGCTTCACTGCGCCGGCCGGTCAGGACCCGGCGATCGCCCCCGAGTGGGAGAACCCCGCCGGCGTGCCGATCGACGCATTCCTCTTCGGCGGGCGCCGCGCGACCGTCGTGCCGCTCGTCCGCGAGGCCTTCTCGTGGGAGCACGGTGTCTTCCTCGGCGCGACGATGAGCTCGGAGATGACGGCGGCCGCGGCCGGCGGTGTCGGCCAGCTGCGCTTCGACCCGATGGCGATGCTGCCGTTCTGCGGCTACAACATGGCCGACTACTTCGGCTACTGGCTGAAGGTCGGCGAAGAGGCCGGCGCCAAGCTGCCGAAGATCTTCTACGTCAACTGGTTCCGCAAGGACGACGACGGGCGTTTCCTCTGGCCCGGCTTCGGCGAGAACAGCCGTGTCCTCGAGTGGATCTTCCGCCGCTGCGACGGCGAGGGCGAGGTCGTCGAGACCCCGATCGGCTACGTGCCGGCGGAGGGCGACCTCAACGTTGAAGGTCTCGACATGGACGATGCCGACCTGCGCCAGCTCCTGTCGGTGGACGCGGACGCCGTCCGCGCTGAGCTGCCGCAGGTGCGCGAGCACCTCGACCGCTTCGGAGTGTCGCTGCCGAGCACGCTGCGCGACGAGCTCGCCGCGCTCGAGAGCCGCCTCGGCGCCTGAGTCTGCGCCCCCCGCGGCCGGCGAGTGCTCGCGTCAGTGCGCGGGCCCGTCGGCCGTGGCCGCGGGCGGCCGCGACTCCTCGGCCAGTGAGGTGATCGCGATCGGACCGCGCGCGGAGGTCTCCAGGACCTCCGTCGCCTCCTCGCTCGAGCGCGCGTAGAGCTCGACGATGAGGTGGACGACGACGCGGTCGTCCTCATGCTTGTGGAACCGCACGTGCGTGAAGAACTCGCGCGTGCCGTGGTCGCCGAACGCCGCGTAGGAGAGGGCGTCGCCGGCCTCCGGGCCGGAGCAGGTCTCGATCTCATCGGCGTGCACCGTGACGGTGCACGACGCGACCCACGGCGTGCCGGTGATCATCCGCTCCCAGCGGTCCTCGAGCGGCTCGACGCGCCCGTCGAAGAAGCCCAGGTGCGGCTGATCGTGGAGGCAGTCGAGGCACTGGACGACGGCCTCCTGCACCTCATCGACGACCTCCGCGCGCTCGCCGGTCTGGGGGTCGATCCGGTGGATGCCCTCGTAGTGCACCTGCACCTCGAGGTCGGTCGACCAGCAGCGGTAGCAGCGCAGCCAGGACTTGGTGTCCATGCTCACCCGGCCATTCTAGGTCGCCGCGGCTAGCCGCCGATCGCGGACATCGTGCGCGGGGGCTGGATGAACCCCGGCTGGCCGGCGTGGTGCTTGAGCTCCTTGCGCCAGACGGCGTCGCGGATCAGGCGCTCGAGCTCGTCGTCGGAGGCGCCGGCCCGCAGGGGGCCGCGCAGGTCGGTCTCGTTGAGCGAGAAGAGGCAGGTCCGCAGGCTGCCCTCGGCGGTGATGCGGATCCGGTTGCAGTCGCCGCAGAACGGCTCGCTGACCGGGTTGATGAACCCGATCTGGCCACGGCCGTCGGCGAAGTGGAAGACGCGCGCGGTGGCGCTCGGCGCGCGCGGGGCCTCCTCGAGCGGGAAATGCTCGTGGATCGCGGCGCGGATCTCCTCGCCGGTGAGGACGCTCTCGCGCGTCCATGTGCGGTCGGCGTCGAGCGGCATGAACTCGATGAACCGCACCTCGTACGGGTACTCCCGCGCGAAGCGGGCGAACGGGAGGATCTCCTCCTCGGTGAACCCCCGGATGGCGACCGCGTTGACCTTGATCGGATGCGCCTGCGGGAACGCTGAGAGCGCCTCGAGTCCGCGCAGGACCTGGGGCAGTGCGTCGCGGCGGGTCATCGCGTAGAAGCGATCCTGCTGCAGCGAGTCGATCGAGACGTTGAAGCGCTGCACACCCGCGGCGACGAGTGCCGCGGCGTCGCGCTCAAGGAGGAAGCCGTTGGTCGTGACCGCGAGATCCTTGACGTCAGGGAGCGCGGCGAGCATGCCCGCGAGACGCGGGAAGGCACGGCGAACGAGCGGCTCCCCGCCCGTCAGGCGCACGTCGTGCACGCCCATCTGCCCGAGCAGCGTGACGAGGCGCGTGATCTCCTCGAAGGTCAGGACCTCCGAGCGCTCAAGCCACGGCAGCCCCTCGGCCGGCATGCAGTACTGGCAGCGGAAGTTGCAGCGGTCGGTGACCGAGATGCGCACATCGCCGATCGCGCGGCCGTGCCCGTCGATGAGCGGCGCGCGGGTCATGGGCGGGCCACGAGGTCGGCCACGGCCTCGGCGAAGACCTCGGTGTGGCGGTCGACATCTGCGGGCGTGGTCTGCGGGCACATCAGTGCCATGTTGTGGAACGGCGTGAGCAGCACGCGCCGGTTCAGCGCGTGGAGGTGCAGGTACTCCTCGAGCTCGGCATCGTGCGCCGCGTGCGCGGTCGTGCCGTCGCGGGCGGGCTCGGGGAGGAACTGGTATTCGGCGCGGCAGCCGAGCTGTGTCACGTTCCACGGCAGCGCATGCCGATCGATGACCTCCTGCAGGCCGGCGGCGAACCGTGAGGCGAGCGGGACCGTGTGGGCGAACGCCACGGCGTCGAGCGTGTGGCCGAGCGTCGCGCGCACAGCAGCGCTCGACAGCGCGTTGCCGGCGAGTGTCCCGCCGATGCCCCCGGTGTCCTCGTAGTCGGCGTCCGGGTCGGCGAGCATCTGCTCGGCGACCTGCGCCGTGAGGCCGAGGGCGCCGCACGGCACGCCGCCGCCGATCGACTTGCCGATGACGAGCATGTCGGGCTCAAGGCCCCAGGCGGCGGTGCAGCCTCCGGGACCCATGGAGAAGGAGTGTGTCTCATCGATGATGAGGAGCGTCCCGGTCCGCCGTGTCAGCTCGCGCAGCGCGTCGAGATAGCCGTCGTCCGGGAGGACGATCCCCATATTCGTCATCGCGGGCTCGGCGAGGACGACGGCGACCTGCTCGGTGGCGAGCGCGCGCTCGAGCGCCTCGACATCGTTGAACTCGATGGCGACCGTCGTCTGATCGACCGGCACCGGGGCTCCGACGTTCCCCTCGCGCGCGACCGTCACGCCGTCCTCGCAGACGGCGAACGCCTCATCGACGGAGCCGTGGTAGCTGTAGCTGTAGACGAGGACGAGCGGCCTGCCGGTGAGTTGCCGGGCGAGCCGCAGGGCGGTGCGGTTCGCATCTGTCGCACTGAGCGTGAAGAGCCAGCGGTCGAGCCCGAAGCGCCGCGTGAGCTCCTCGCCCGCCCAGACGGCATCCTCGGTCGGGAGCATCATCGTCACGCCGTCGGTGGCGCGCGCCGCCACGGCCGTGGCGGTCGGGGTCGGGGCGTGGCCCGCCATCGCCCCGGTGTCACCGAGGGCGAAGTCGATGTACTCGTGGCCGTCCACATCGGTGACGCGCGCCCCGCGGGCGTGCGCGGCGAAGAGCGGGTGCCCGCCCGCCCAGCGCATCATCCAGGGCATCGGGACACCGCCGACGAGCGAGCCGCTCGCGCGCTCGAAGAGCTCGCGGGAGCGCGGGTGGTCGCCGGCGAAGCGCTCGCGCTCGCGCCCGAGCAGCGCTGCGAGTCGCCCGCGGTCGATGCTCGTGGCGCTCATGACGGAGCCGCCGCGCGCAGCGTCGCGTCGACGTCGGTGTGGGCGATCGGACCGACGCACGGTGAGGTGACGCCCGCGGCGCGATAGCGCTCCACGCCGGCGCGCACGGCCGCCTCGTCGCCGACGGCGGCGAGCGCGTCGAGGAAGTCGTCGGAGATCCCGGCGGCCATCGCCGCGGGGTCGTCCCCTGCCGCGTCGTAGGCCGCGAGGTCGGCGCCGAAGCCCGAGCGGTCGATCATCGCGCGGTAGAACGGCAGGCCGAAGTACGGGAGCAGGTCGCGCCGCATCGTCGCGTGGACCGCCGCCCGATCGTCCGTCAGGGCGCATGGGACGGCGGCGACGATGTCAAAGCCCTCGAGCGTCAGGCCAACGCGTTCGCGGCCCTCGCGCACGTGCGGGATCACGACGTCGGTCACGTAGGACGGGCTGCAGAGCCAGAGCACGACGCCGTCGGCGACCTCGCCGGCGAGGCGCAGCATGTTTGGGGAGAGCGCGGCGACGAGCATCGGGAGATCCGGGAACGGGCCGATGCCGTCGAGGCGCATGTTCGTCTTCCAGATGTCGCCTTCAGGCGGGCGCTCGCCACGCAGGATGGCGCGCGTGATCTGCGCGTACTCGCGCATCTCGCTCACCGGCTTGCGGATGTGCTGACCGTGCCAATGCTCGACGACCGGCCGGTGCGAGACACCGAGCCCGAGGTTGAAGCGCCCGCCGCCGGCGTCGGCGATCGTCCCCGCCTCCATCGCCATCGTCGCGGGCGTGCGTGTGTAGATCGGCACGACCCCGGTGCCCACGCGGATCCGCTCGGTCGCGCACGTGTACGCCATGCACACCTGCAGGGCATCACGGCCGTTGATGTGGGTGACGTAGGCCGCGTCGTAGCCGAGCTCCTCGGCGAGCCGGACGCGATCCACCGCGGTCTGAAGCGCACGACCGGTGGAGACGAAGCACCCGATGGACATGGCTCGAGCCTCCCTCCGACCGTCAGCGCCGCAGCAGGACGAAGACGAGCGTGGCGAGGAAGGCGATCGTCCCGAAGGTCAGCGCGGTGCCGGTGTTCGTCGCGCCGAAGAGCTCCGCGAGCAGCGTGCCGACCACGAGCGCGCCGAGCATGAGTGCGAGGTCGATGAGGCGAGCCCGGGCCATGGGTGGATTGTATGGTGGCCGCCGATGACCGTCCTGCACGAGGAGATCGACGCGCAGCACCACGGGCGCGAGCGCTTCATCTGCTGTCACCGCATCGGGGACGTGATCATCGATCCCGGTCCGGCGGTGAGCTGTCAGAACGTCGTCGCGGCGCTCGGCGGCGAGGCACCCCGGGCGATCCTTCTCACGCACATCCACCTCGACCACGCCGGCGGGGCGGGCACCCTCGCCCGGCTCTGGCCCGACACGGAGATCTGGGTCCACGAGCGCGGTGCGCCGCACCTCATCGATCCGTCGCGCCTGCTGGCGAGCGCCCTGCGGATCTACGGCGATCGCATGGACGAGCTCTGGGGGCCGATCGAGCCGATCGCGGCCGATCGCGTGCGTGTGCTCCACGGCGGCGAGACGGTCGACGGCTTCCGCGTGGCGTACACGCCCGGGCACGCCGTCCACCACGTCTCTTTCCTGCACGAGGAGACCGGCATCGCCTTCACCGGCGATGTCGCGGGCATGCGCTACGGCTCGGGGTTCGTGCTCCCGCCGACCCCGCCGCCGGACATCGACCTCGATGCGTGGGAGGCGTCGATCCGGCTGCTCGAGTCCTGGGATCCTCAGGCGCTCGGGATCACGCACTTCGGCACCTACACCGACGTCGCCGAGCATCTGGGCCTCCTGCGCGAGTCGCTCGCCTTCCTCGGTCGCCGTGCGCGCACCGGCCCGCGGGAGACCTTCGAGGCCGACGTCCTCGCCTGGATGACCGAGCGCGCTGCGCCCGAGACGCTCACGCAGTACGGCGGCGTCGGCGTCCTCCCCTCGTACTTCGACGGGCTCGCGCGGCACTGGGCGCGCCACGACGCGGGCTGATCGGCCCGGCCCGCCGGCCCGTTGCGCGCTACCGTTTCGAGCCGATGTCGCAGACCATTGAGCTTCCCCGCACGCAGGGGCCCGGATCCGGCCTGGGCGGAGAGTGGCGCGTGATCGTCCGCAATGACGACCACAACACCTTCGATCACGTCGCCGCGATGCTCGCGCGTTTCATCCCCGGCGTCGGACTGCAGCAGGGCTACGCGATCGCGGACCGCATCCACAGCGCGGGCCTTGCGCTCGTCTGGAGCGGCCACCTGGAGCGCGCAGAGCTCTACTGGGAGCAGCTGCGCGACGTGGGCCTGACGATGGCCCCGCTCGAGCAGGGCTGACCGACGGGGCCGGCTCAACCGGCGGTGGCGGCCGGGGCGATGGAGCCCTGGCCGACGAGCGTGTTCGGCACGTAGAGCGCCGGGACCTGCCACCATCCGGACGTGATCGCCCGGAACTCGGTCATCTCGCTGCTCTCCCACCAGCGCTCGAAGTCGAGCTTGTCCGTGAAGTGGACGATCTGGAGGAACTTGAACCGGTCATCGTTCGAGCGGTGCACCGACCACTGCGTTGCGCCGTAGCGCAGGGCGGTCGGGGTCACGTCCGCGAGCGCAGACTGCAGGCGCTCGGCGCGCAGACCGGTGGCGTACCAGGTGATGTGGAATGAGTCGACGGCGGCCATCGGTGGGAATACTACGGCTGCGCGCCGCGGAGCGCTCTGCCGCGAGGGGTCAGCGTCCGGTGAGGTCGCGCAAGGCCGCTTCGCCCTGCACGGCGCCGCCGCTGTCGCCGGCCTCGACGAGGTCGAGTTCGAGCCGTTCGGCGCGGCTCGTCGGGTGCGCCTCATGGGCGGGGATGGGGTTCACCGTCAGCCATGCGATGAGCGCGCCGATGAGCGTCACCCCGGCCGCGATCAGCAGGCTCGTCTGCATGCCGTCGAGGAAGGCCTGCTGGGCGATCCGCCCGTAGGGGGCCGGCGCGCCGGGCGCGCCGATCGTCACCGCCTCGTCGAGCTTCGCCCGGGCCGCGTCGGGCAGGGCGGCCACGGCCGCTGAGTCCTTCAGCCCGGCGCGGGCGAGCCCCGCGATCAGCGCGCCGAGGACCGCGACGCCGAACGTGCCGCCGACCATGCGGCTCATCGAGAGGATCCCGGAGGCGACGCCCGCCTTGGCCGGGTCGACGGCGTTCATCGCGGCCGTGCTCATCGGCGACATCACGAGCCCCATCCCGAGGCCCATGAGCGCGAAGCACAGGGCGAGATACCCGTAGTTCGTGTCGAGGCCGATGCGGCTCTGCAGGGCGAGTGAACCGCTGGTGAGCACGAGGCCGACGACCATCGGCAGGCGCGGGCCGACACGGTCGGCGAGGCGCCCCGCGACGGGGCCGGCGACGATGATCACGAAGGTCGAGGGGAGGAAGCGCACCCCGGCCTGCAGCGGCGAATAGCCGAGGATGTTCTGGAGGTAGATCGCGAGGAAGAAGAACATCGCGAGCATCGCGAAGCTCGTGATGAAGGCCGCGATGTTGGACCCGAGGAACGACCGCGCGCGGAAGAACGAGAAGTCCACCATCGGCGCCCGGACGCGCTGCTCGATCATGGCGAAGGCGACGAGGCTCGCGACGGCGCCGCCCAGGAGGAGCAGGACCCCGGCGGATCCCCAGCCCCACGAGTTGCCCTCGACGAGCCCGAGGACGAGGGCGCCGAGTCCGAGCGAGAGCGTGAGGACGCCGGCGACGTCGACCGATCGCTCGGCGCTCTCGTCACGGGACTCCGGGGCGGCCCAGAGTGTGACGATGACCGCAGCCACGGCCACCGGCACGTTGATGAGGAAGATCGATTGCCAGGAGACCTGTTCGACGAGGAAGCCGCCGATGACGGGCCCGATCGCGAGCGCGATGGCGCTCGCCCCGGCCCAGGTGCCGATCGCCTTTCCGCGCTCCTCGGGTGGGAAGGCCGTCGTGATGATGGACAGGGTGGCGGGCATCATCAGCGCGGCGCCGACGCCCTGTGCCGCACGTCCGGCGACGAGCCACGCCGAGCTCTGGGCGAAGACGATGAAGAGGCTCGACGCCCCGAATATCACGACGCCCGCCAGGAAGATCCGCCGTCGGCCGAGGATGTCCCCGAGCCGTCCCCCGGTGACGAGCAGCACGGCGAAGCTCAGCGTGTACGCGTTGACGGTCCACTCGAGGCCGCTGATCGACGTCTGCAGGTCGCGCTGGATCGACGGCAGCGCGACATTCACGATCGTGCTGTCGAGCATCACCATGAAGAGCGCGAAGCACATCGCGGCCAGCGTCCACCAGCGGCGGTTCTCCTCAGTGATGACGGGCATGGCCCTCTAGGGAAGGAGCAGGTCGTTCTGCGAGGACGGGCGCTCCGGCCCGATCCGCAGAATCGCGGGTGCCACGAGGCCGCCGACGACGCGCAGGCGGTAGACCCCGGGGGCGAGCGTCGTCTGGAGCGAGCGCGTGTGCTGCGGCTCGATCGCACCCGTGCGGCGCGGCGTGCGGGCGGCGTCGGCGGTCGCCGTCACCGGCTCCAGCAGGACGCGCTGCGGGCCGCCCGTGAGGTTCGCGGTGACGAGCCGGATGGGCCCGGCGCCGACACTCGCCGGTGAGACGGTGATGGCCCGCGGCGTGATCGCGGCCGACAGGACCACGGGGGCCGGGGGGCGCAGCTCGCTGCTGCGCGATGCAGATGACCCGCAGGCGCTGAGGGCGAGGGCCGCGGCGACCGCGGCGGCGAGGACGGGCCCGGACGAGCGCACGGGCCCGGCTCGCTGTCGGTCAGGCTCCGTCGGCGCCTGCGCCGACGAGCTCGGCCTGCTCGGCCGCGATGTCGGCGAGCTCCACCTGGAGGCGGTCCCAGGCCTCGGCCTCAGCCTCGACGTAGGCGGCGCCGGTGCGGTCGCGCAGGTCCTCGGCATAGCGCTCCCACGCTTCGCGGGTGCGCTCCTCGGTCTCGATGTCGTTCGGTGCGGTGATGCTCACGACGCTGTGACCTCCTCGTGCGGTTCGGGGATGTATACCCGGCTGGGCGGCGGTTTGGATCGGTTCCCCCCGCAACCCGGCGTGCAGACCGTCCGCCGGTATGCGTACATATGTTCGCATGGACCCGTCGGATCCCCTTCGCACAGCGGAATTCCTCGTCGTCGACACGGAGACGAACGGTCTCGGTGGCGACGCCTGCGAGCTCACCGAGATCGGTGCGGTGCTCGTCGGCGGCGGTGAACTCCACGACCGGTGGGAGACGCTGGTGCCGACGCGGCGGCCGCTCTCGCGGCGCATCCAGGCGTACACAGGGATCAGCCAGGCGATGGTCGACGAGGCCCCGCCCGCGCCCGCGACACTCCCGGAGCTCGCCGTGCTCCTGCGCGGCCGCGTGATGGTCGCGCACAGTGCGTCGTTCGACGTCCGCGTCCTGCGCCAGGCGTTCCGCCGCGCCGGGGTGCCGTGGCCGGAGCCGCCGGTGCTGTGCACCGTCGCGATGGCGCGCCGGCTGCACCCGCTGGCGCGGCAGCGCAAGCTCGCCCTGCTCGCAGCCTCGCTCGGCATCGAGGTCGAGGTCTCCCATCGCGCGCTCGCGGACGCCGAGACCTGCGCGCGCATTTTCAGCGCGCTCTTCCCGCGGCTCTGCGCGAACGCGGTCACGATCGCCGAGGCACAGGATCTTCTCGGCCCCGTGCGCCCGGCCCGTCGCCGGACCGCCGGGGCGACCGACGGCGGCCACCTCCCCGCCGGGGCGCGGCGGCGGCTCCCCGACCTCTCCGGGGTCACGGACGATCCCGGGGTCTACGTCGCGCGCAACGATGCCGGGCAGGTCCTCTACGTCGGCAAGTCGATGCGCGTGCGCACGCGGGTGCGCGCGCACTTCGCCCCGTCGTCGCCCTCCACCGCGTGGACGGCGCGCGCGGAGACGGTCGAGCACCACCCGACGATCTCGGAGCTCGGCGCGCTCGTCCTCGAGCGCCGCCTCGTGGACGAGCTGCGCCCGCCCGGCAACGCGCTGCTCAAGGAGGTCGACGAGTGGGTCTGGCTGCGCTGCCGCCTCGACATCCCGTTCCCCGTGCTCGAGGTCGCGCGCGAGCCGGCTGCGGGCGCGGCGGTCAACGCCGGTCCGCTGCGCGGCCGCGCCGCCGCGGCGGAGCTTGCGGAGCAGCTCACCTCGCTCTTCGGTCTGCGTCGCTGCGGGCGCAAGCTCATGCTGCGCGAGCATCCGTCGGCGTACGGCCAGATGGGGCGGTGCCTCTCGCCATGCCTCGGCGACCTCGATCCCAACCTCTACCGCCGCCGCTTGGACGACGCGCTCGGTGTGCTCACGGCGCGCAACCCGCGCCGGGCGATCCTCGCCCACGTCGACGATCAGCTCGCCGGCGCGGTGGCGCAGGCGCAGTTCGAGCGGGCCACCTGGCTCGCCCGCCGCCGCGAGCGCCTTGAGGTCCTGCTGGCGCGCGTCGGCCCGGGCCTCGCCCGCACGGCGGACCGTCCGCGGCTCGTCCTCGCCGACGGGTCGGGCGGCGATCGCTGGGAGGTCTTCTGGCTCGTCGGGGGGCGCGTCGCCGACTGGGGGCCGTTGCCGGGAATCGACGAGCTCCAGGCACGCACGGCGACGGCGCTGCGCGGCACGACCCGTCCACTCGATGCCGGCGAGATCGCGGCCGCGCGCACGGCGGCGACGTGGATCGCGGTCAACGAGCCGTACGCGCTCGAGCTCGGCACGCCGCCGAGCCGTGCGCGGCTCGAGCGGTTTGTGCGCGCGTGCGGGGCGGCCCCCGAGGTTGCGCTCGCGGCCTAGAAGGGCAGGTCGACGACGGTCGCCGTCGCGTCGCCCACCGCGACCGTCATTCCGGGCTCGGCCTCCCGGCGCAGCAGGGCGAGTCCGATCGGCCCGAACACGGGCGAGTCGGTGACGCTCGTGAGCGTGCCGACCTCGCGGTCCTCGAGCACGACCGGCGTGCCGGCGGCCGCGGTGCCGGAGAGGCGCAGTCCGCGCAGGTGGCGGTTCGGTCGGCCCTTGTAATGCAGGCGGGCGACGGTCTCCTGCCCGACGTAACAGCCCTTCGTGAAGCTCACAGCGCGCTCGTTGAGCCCGGCCTCCTGCGGAATGACCCCGGCGGTGATGTCCACGCCGAAGCGCGGACGGCCGCGCTCGATGCGCAGCTGTTCGAGCGCATCCTCGCCTGCGGCGAGGGCCCCGGCGTCGACGAGCGCCATATGAACCGCGGCGGTGTCCGCCGCCGCGCAGAGGAGGTCGACCCCGACGTCGGTGGCGACGGCGAGCACCGCGCATCCGCCGACGGTGGCGGGCATGGTGGCGTGTTCGGCGTCGGGCAGCGTGCCGACGCCTGCGAGCTCGCGCGCCTGCGGTCCGGCGAGGCGCAGCAGCCCGCACTCCAGGGTCCGCTTGTGAAGCTCGGCGCGGTGGCCAAGGAGCCCGTGCCGGATGACGTCGAAGACGGCCTGGAGGGCTGAGCGCTGGGTGTCGAGCAGCAGCTCGTCGGCGGCCCGCAGCACGCGCAGGTCGCCGAGCATCCCGCCCTTGGAGGTGAGGACGGCGGCGTAGAGCCCCTCGCCGATCGCGAGCGCCTCGACGTCGTTCGTCACGACCGCGCTCAGCGCGGCAGCAGCCTCATCCCCCGTCAGGGCGAGCTTGCCGAGCTCGCTGCAGTCGACGACGACCGCGCCGCCGGTCAGTGCCTGCGCGATGGCGGATTGCGCGCTGAGGACCACACGGCCGAGGATAGGCGCCAGAATCTTCAGCCCGGCCGCAGAACAAAGTTTGGCATGGCATAATCCTGGGATGGCCGTCCGTCGCACACCCCGTCCCTCGGCGGCGATCGAGGACTACGCGAAGGCGATCTATGCGCTTGAACGCCGCGGCGACGGCGCGGTCACGACGACCGCGCTCGCGCACCGGCTCGGCGTCACCGCCGGCTCGGCATCCGGCATGGTGCGCCGGATGGCGCAGGACGGACTCGTGAGCCACGAGCCGTATCGCGGGGTGGCGCTCACGGACGCCGGCCGCGACATCGCACTCGAGATCCTGCGCCACCACCGCCTGCTCGAGCTCTTCCTCGCCGACCTCGGAGTCCCGTGGGACCGCGTCCACGACGAGGCCGAGATTCTCGAGCACCACCTCTCCGAGGAGCTCGAGGCGCTGATCGCGGCGCGGCTCGGCGACCCGACCCACGACCCGCACGGCGATCCGATCCCGACTGTCGACCTGACCATCGACGAAGGGCGCACCGAGGCGCTCAGCGACCTCGAGGTCGGTGCGCGCGGGAGCTTCGTGCGGGTCTCCGACGGTGACCCCGGCATGCTGCGGTTCCTCGGCGAGCGCGACATCGCGCCCGGTGACGCCTTCGAGATCGTCGAGCGTCAGCCGTTCGGCGGCCCGGTGGTCGTCCGGTTCCCCGCGGGCACCCACGCGCTAGGGGCCGAGCTCGCCGACGTCATGCGCGTCGAGGTGGCGTCGTGACCGCGCCGCTGCGCGACGCCACCGTCGCGGGCATCCCGCCCGGGGTCGTCCCCGATGTCGCGCTGCAGCCGGACCAGAGCGAGATCGAGCGTCTGCGCCGTGCAGGACGCCTGCGCCTGAGCCTCGCCGCGCTCGGCCCCGCCTTCGTCGCCAGCGTCGCCTACGTCGATCCAGGGAACTTCGCGACGAACATCTCGGCCGGCGCCAAATACGGCTACCTCCTGCTCTGGGTGATCCTCGCCGCGAACCTCATGGCGATGCTGATCCAGAACCTCTCGGCGAAGATCGGGATCGCGACGGGCCGCAATCTCCCGGAGCTCTGCCGCGAGTACTTCCCCCGGCGGGTGAGCGCCGGCCTCTGGGTCCAGGCGGAGCTCGTCGTCATGGCGACCGACCTCGCGGAGTTCGTGGGTGCGGCCATCGCGCTGAACCTCATCTTCGGCGTCCCGCAGCTTGCGGCGGGCCTGATCACGGCGGTCGTGTCGCTCGGCATCCTCGCGCTCCAGCGGCGTGGGTATCGGCGCTTCGAGCTGGCGATCGTGTTCCTCCTGGGGATCATCCTGCTCGGCTTCCTCTACGACGCCCTGAAGATCGGCTTCGACGGCGGCGACGCGGCGGCCGGGCTGGTCCCGTCATTCGATGGGTCGGGCAGCGTGCTCCTGGCGACCGCGATCCTCGGCGCCACCGTGATGCCGCACGCGATCTACCTGCACTCCGCGCTCACGCAGGACCGCATCAAGCCGCGCGACGACGAGGAGCGCCGCATGCTGCTGCGCTTCCAGCGCGCCGACGTCACCATCGCGATGGGCATCGCCGGCCTCGTGAACATGTCGATGCTTGTCATCGCCGCATCGCTCTTCTTCGGGTCGTCGCTGCCCGGCCTCGACACCATCGAGGGCGCCCACAGCGGCTTCGACACCCTCGTCGGCCCTGAGGCCGCGTTCGCGTTCGCGTTCGCGCTGCTCGCCTCCGGCCTCGCGTCATCGAGCGTCGGCACCTACGCCGGTCAGGTCGTGATGCAGGGGTTCATCGGTCGCCAGATTCCCCTCTTCGCGCGACGCCTGCTCACGATGACGCCGGCCCTGATCGTCCTCGCGATCGGGGTCAGCCCGACGCAGGCGCTCGTGATCAGCCAGGTGGTGCTCTCCTTCGGGATCCCGTTCGCGCTCGTCCCGCTCGTCCTGCTCACGCGCCGCGCCGACATCATGGGGGCGCTCGTCAACCGCGGAACGACGACCGTCGTGGCGGCGCTCGTCGCAGCGCTCGTGATCGGCCTCAACGCCTTCCTTGTCGGGCAGCTCATCTTCGGGTGAGGCAGGTCGGTACGCTCCGCGGTGATGGGACTCGCCGACACCTTCCAGGAGGTCCTCGACTCGCTGCCCGGCGACTGGACCGACATCGAGCTCGACCTGCGGATCGCCGACGAGTCGCGCTACATCGAGGCCGCGACGTTCGTCGTCACGTGCAATGCCCAGCCGTACTCCCAGCACGACTGGCACTGGCGCATCCTCTGCGCTCACCACTTCGGGCACGCCGCTGCCCCGCAGGCCGTCCACCGCTCGCTGCTCTTCCTCGACGAGGCGGGCATCGCCGGTGAGATCGTGGTGCGCGAGGTGCGCGCCGGACGCTCACCGGTGTTCAACGAGTGGGGCCGGCCCGAGTCGGTCCGCGAGGACTTCCGCCGCATCCACCACCAGTAGTCGTGGCACGCGTCCTGCTCGTCACGGGGGACCTGCTGTTCGGCTCCAAGCTCGACGGTGCGCTGCGCGCCGCGGGGTATGAGGTGACGGTTGCCGGGCCGGCCGCGGCGCTCGAGTGCGCCGCCGCGGCTGACGTCCTCGTCCTCGACCTCCAGGCCGATGGGCTCGATCTCGCCGCGCTCGCAGGGAGCGGGCCGCGGACGCTCGGCTACTACAGCCACGTCGACGCCGATGTGCGCGACGCCGCCTTGGCGGCGGGCATCGAGCGCGCCGTCCCGCGCTCGCGGATGAACCGCGAGGCCGGCGACCTCGTCGCAGGCCTGCTCGCCGGCTGAGCGGTCAGCGGGCCGCCGCGACGCGCGGGGCGAAGAGCCGCCCGACGTCCGGCACCGATGCCGTGATCCCGAAGCGCTGCTCCCACGTCGCCCACGTCCGCAGCGTCGCGAGGTCGAGCGTTCCCACGGCCCCGCCGCCCGCCGGGGTGAAGGCCGGCAGGACGGCGTCGAGCTCGCGCCGCGCGGCCGCCGCATCGACACCGGGAGCCGCCGCCGTGAGCGCCGCGATGGCGGCCTGCGGATCGGCGATCGTCGCGGTGTAACCGCGGCGCAGCGCGGCGACGGTCCCGCGCACGAGCTGCGGGCGCTCGCGCAGCGTGCGCGGCGTCGTCACGAGCACAAGTTCGGGGTACGACGGTGCGCCGAACTCGTCGACACGGAAGATCCGCATCGCGGGGCGCCGGGCGCTGAGCGCCACGCCCTCCGCGTTCCAGAAGCCGGTCGCAGCTGCGACGCGCCCGGCGAGCAGCGCGGGCACGGCCTGGAAGCCGATCGTCACGCGCCGCACGCGGGCGGGATCGCCGCCGTCGCCACGCACGATCGAGTCGAGCACCGCGCGGTCGCTCGGCAGGCCGCTGACGCCGGCGCGCCGGCCCTCGAGGCCCCGCGGGCGCGTGACAGAGGCCTGAGCGATGACGGCCGCGAGCGGCCGCTGGACGAGCGCCATCACGGCGACGAGCGACCCCGGGGCGCGCTCGTCGGCGAGTGCGAGGTCATGGATGTCGAGGTAGGCGAGATCGGCGCGTCCGGCGAGCAGCAGCTTCACCGCATCGCTCGAGGTGGGAGGCGGCTCGATGCGCAGCGCGACGCCGGCACGGCGGTCGTCGCCGCGTGCGACGGCGAGGTACGTCCCTGCGTGCACCGCGTTGGGCGTGAAGTCGAGGACGAGCGTCGCCCGTGACGGGGCTGCCGGGGTGGTCGTCGCGGTGTCGGAGTCGCCCCCGCAGCCTGCGAGGAGTACGAGCGCTGCCGCCGCGATCGTGATGGCAAGGCGGCGTGGGCGCAGGACGGGCATGAGGAGCGAGCATAGGCCTCGCTCGCGCAGGCGCCCGCGGGCGCATCAGTAGATTCCCCTGGGCATGCGCCGCCGGGTCACGTTCTCGCGGAATTTCACGCTCTCGCTCTCGCGCACGTGCGTTTCGCACTGCAAGTACTGCGCATTCCAGACGCACCGTCCGCACCTCTACACGCCGGATGAGGTCGACGAACAGCTCGAGCTCGCGGTGCGTCGCCGGGCGAAGGAACTGCTGATCCTCACCGGTGACGACCCGGGGCATCACCCAGGGCTGCGTGCGCGGCTCGCCGAGCTGGGCTTCGACGACTTCGTCGGCTACGTCGTCTGGGCCTGCGAGCGCGCGCTGGAGCGGGGGCTGCTCCCGCACACGAACCTGGGCGCGGTCACGCGCGAGGAGCTCGCGCGCCTGCGGGAGGTCACGGCGTCCCAGGGCCTGATGCTCGAGTCCACGCGCACCGATCTCGTCGCGCACCAGGGATCACCGACGAAGGATCCGGCGCTGCGCCTCCAGACGATCCGCTGGGCCGGCGAGCTGCGCATCCCCTTCACCACGGGCATCCTCATCGGGATCGGCGAGACGGCGGCCGATCGCGACGAGGCGCTGCGCGCGCTCGCCGCGGTGCATGCCGAGCACGGGCACGTGCAGGAGGTGATCCTCCAGAACTTCGTTCCGCATCGCCGCTACTACGACGAGGAGCCGGGGGAGATCGCGGACGCCGCGGCCGAGGCCTTCTGGCGCACCGGCCTGCACGACGGCCCGGTCGTCGGCGCGCCCGAGTGGGCGGGGCCGGTGACGATCGACGAGATGGTGCGGCTCGTCGAGCTCACGCGCGAGCTCATGCCCGACGTGGGGATCCAGGTCCCGCCGAACCTCTCCGATGCCTGGCCGGACCTCGTCGCCGCCGGTGCGACGGACCTCGGCGGGCTCTCCGCCAACGGCGACCACATCTCCCCGGAGCACCCGTTCCCGTCGCCGGCGCAGGTGCGCACACGGCTCGCCCAGGACGGCGTCGCGCTCGGCGAGCGGCTGTGTGTCTACCCGCAGTACATCGATGGTGAGTGGATCGCGCAGGGGGTCCTCGACACGATCCGCCAGGCCTATTGGAGCTTCATCCCGCGTCGCGGGTCCGGCCGACAGGAGGCCCCGTTCGCGATCAACGCCGATCTCGCGGGCCCGGCGATCGAGAAGGGCCGCGATGGCGTGGCGCTGAGCGTCGAGGAGATCACGGCGCTGTTCGCCGACCGCCGTCCCGAGGTGATCGAGGCGCTGCGCGTCGCCGCGGACGAACTGCGGGCCGAACTGGCCGGTGAGGACGTCACCTTCGTGGTGAACCGCAACATCAACATGAGCAACATCTGCACCGTGGGCTGCGCCTTCTGCGGCTTCGGGCAGGGGCGGCGTTCGCCGGAGGCCTACGAGGTCTCACGCGAGGACTTCGTCGGCCGCGTCCACGAGGCGGTCGCCTACGGCGCGACCGAGCTGTGCATGCAGTCGGGGATCCACCCGGGCTGGGAGCTTGAGGACTATCTCGGCTGGCTGCGCTTGGCCAAGGCCACCGCGCCGCAGCTCCACCTGCACGCGTACAGTCCGATGGAGATCGCGCACATGGCGCAGCTCAGCGGGCTTCCCGACGCGGAGGTCTTCGCGCGGCTGCTCGACGCCGGCCTCGGCTCGACGCCGGGGACGGCTGCCGAGGTGCTGCACGACGGTGTGCGTGAGCGCATCAGCCCGAACAAGCTCCCCGTGCAGCGCTGGGTCGAGATCATCGAGGCGTCGCATCGGGCCGGTCTGCGCAGCACCTCGACCGTGATGTTCGGGCACATCGAGGAGCCGTGGGAGCTCGCCGAGCACCTGCGCGTCGTGCGCGAGCTCCAGGAGCGCACCGGGGGCATCACGGAGTTCGTGCCGCTGTCGTTCATCCCGTTCCACACGCTGCTCGGCCGCACGCACGGCATCGAGGAACTGTCGGCCGAGGAGAACCTGCGCCACACCGCCATCTTCCGACTCGCGCTCGGCCGCTCGATCACGAACCTCCAGGCGAGCTGGGTGAAGATGGGCATCGACGTCGCCACCGAGAGCCTGCGCTGGGGCGTCAACGATCTCGGCGGCACGCTGATGGAGGAGAACATCAGCCGCCTGGCGGGCAGCCATCACGGTGTGCGGCTTGATCCGCCGGACCTCGCCGCGGCCGCGCATCGCGCCGGTCGCGCGGCCGCCGAGCGCTCGACGCTCTACACCGTCCTCGAGCGGTATCCGGTCGGGGTCCTGCCCGAATCGGACCTCGATCTGGCGCCGGTGGCCGACTCCGTCGGTACGGTTCTCGCAGCATGAGTGGACAGGCGATCACAGCAGAGGGTCTCGTCGCGCTGAAGGCCGAGCTCGAGCAGCTCGAGGGCCCGGTGCGCGCGGAACTCGCAAAGAAGATCAAGGATGCGCGCGAGGAGGGCGATCTCAGCGAGAACGCTGAGTACCACGCGCTCAAGGAGGAGCAGTCGCACCTTGAGACCAAGATCCTCCGGCTCCTCGACCGGTTGCGCAGCGCCGTCGTGGTCGAGGCGGCGTCCGGCGGAACCGAGGTGGCCTTCGGCAGCACGGTCCAGGTGACCGATCTGGCCAAGGGTGCCGAGCAGACCTTCACGATCGTCGGACCCACCGAGGCGGACCTCAAGAATGGCCGGCTCTCCGCTGAGTCGCCGCTCGCCCAGGCGCTGCTCGGCGCGGCGGTCGGCGACGAGGTGTCCGTCGACACCCCGAGCGGCCCGCGCGTCTGGCGCGTCGACAGCCTGTCCTGAACGCCCGCCGCCGTCAGCGGAAGAGGTCGTCGGCGACGGGGCGCACGAGCGCGGCCACGCCGGGGCCGTCGTCGGCCGCGACGTAGCGCCCGAGTCCGCGGATGAGGACCGCGGGGATGCCGCTGTCCTTGCCCCGCACGAGGTCCGCCGCGGCCGCGACCTCGTCGGCGATCGCGATCACGGTCGCGTGCAGCTCGCGGCCTTCCGCGTCGGTGCGCCCGCGCCAGTCATCGAGCGCGCGCAGCCCGGCGACGCCGATCGCGACGTCGACCTGGCCTTGCCGCCACGCGCGGCCGAAGGAGTCGGTGATGACCACCGCTGGGGCGCCCGGGAGCGCCGCGCGAATCGCGCGCGCGCTCGCGTCCGGGTCGCGCGGGAGCGTGACCACCCGTCCCTCGCCGCCGGCGTTCGAAGCGTCCACGCCCGCGTTCGCACACACGAAGCCGTGGCGCGTGCGGCACACAATGACCCCGCCCACGGCGCGCACGATCTCAGCGCTCTCGTCGAGCACGACCTGCATGACGCGCGGGTCCTTGCCGTGCTCGTGCGCGAGGAACTTCGCGCGGGCGGTCGGCCGGACGTCGTCGAGCGCGACGATCGCACCCTCGGCCTTCGAGACGATCTTCTGCGCGAGGACGAGCACGTCGCCCGCGCCGAACCCGTCCGGCGGCGCGGCGTCACGCAGGAGCGCCGCCAGATCGTCGCCGAGGTGAATCTCTGGGAGGCCCTCGAGCGCGAGGACCTCGAGCCGGCTCATGTGCGGCGCACGCGCGTGAGCGCGTCGCGCGTATGCGTCGCCCGGTCCTTCGGCGCCGCGTCGAGTGCTGCGGTGAGCGCGTCGAGGTCGGCGGGCGTGTCGATGTCGAGCACGAGCGACGCGGGCGTCGCGACGCGCACCACGGCGCCCGCGTCGCGCGCGAGCTGCTCGTGGCGGGCGCGGCTGCCCTCGCCGAAGCTTGGTTCGATGACCTCCGGCGGGGTCAGCAGCAGCGCGTTGGTCCCGGTCCCGTGGCGGTCGGGGACGACGACGACCTCGGGGCCGTCGGCCAGGTCGTGGAGCAGGATGTCGAGCTCCTGGGGGTCAAGGAGCGGCGCGTCGCCGCAGAGCATCAGGACATGGAACGCGCCCTGATCGACCGCCCAGGACGTCCCGAGCCGGGCCGCTTCGACGTGGCCACCCTGCGGGTCGTCGGGGATGACCTGCGCGCCGAAGGTCCGCGCGAGGACCTCCGCGCCCGGGTCGCTCGTGACGACGACGACGTCGTCGATATTGCGCACGCAGCGCAGTGCGCCCAGCACGTCGGTGAGCATGCCGGTCGCGAGCGCCACGCGATCGGAGGACCGCAGGCCCTCCTCGCCGAGCCGGGACTTCGCCAGGTCGAAGCGCTTCACGGGGAGGACGACGACGACGCTCATACGTGGATCATTGCGCGCGCAGGGTCTCGGCGAGCTCGAGCGCGGCGCGCGCGACCGACCGTCGCCCCTCGGGATCGCTCATGAGGGTCGGTGCCTGCGTGACGGCGATGCCGGTTGCGCTGCACGCCTCGTCGCAGAGCAGGCCGTCGAGCAGCGCCCCGTAGTGCGCGGCGATGCCGTCGGCGCTCACGGGCAGGCCGAGCCACTCGAGGAATGCGGCGGTCGGTCCCTTGAGCACCGCGCCGCCGACGACCGGTGACACGGCGACGACCGGCGCCCGCGCGGCGGTCAGCGCAGCGCGCATACCGGGAACGGCGAGGATCGGGCCGATCGAGATCACCGGATTGGACGGCCCGATGATGATCGCCCGCGCGCGTGCGATGGCATCGAGGACCTCGGAGGTCGGGGCGGCCGCGTCGGCGCCGTCGAAGGCGACGTCCTCGACCGCCCGGTCAGCACCGCCGCGGATGAGGAACTCCTGCAGGCTCCACCAGCGCGCGTCGGCCCGCACGCGCGTGCGCACCGGCGCATCGCAGGCGGGCAGCACCGGCGTCGTCACGCCGATGGCGGCGGCGAGGGCCGCGTGCGCCTCGGTCGGCCGCGCGCCCGCGGCAAGCAGGCGGCTGCGCTCAAGGCACCACGCGAGGTCGCGGTCGCCGAGGTTGAACCACACGTCGCGGCCGAGCTCACGCAGGCCGTCCATCACCGTGAAGGTGTCGCCGTCGATGCCCCAGCCGCGGGCGTCGATCCGGTCGGCGAGCCAGAAGGTGATGAGGTCCGGATCCGGCGACACGAGCGCGCCGTAGGCCTCGACGTCATCGCCGGGGTTGGCCACGACGACGAGGTCGGGGCCTGCGATGTCGAGCATGCCGCGGGCGAGCTTCGCGCCGCCCGTCCCGCCCGCGAGGACGACGACCGGGCCGCTCATCGGGGCGCCTGGAGGGGCGAGGGTGCGGGCGCCGTCATGGCGGGCGAAGTATAGGTTTGGGGCATGCTCGCCGAGTCCGACCTGCCGCGCGCCGTACGCATCCGCGAGGTCGGCCCGCGCGATGGCTTCCAGAACGAGCCGGAGATCATCCCGACCTCCGAGAAGGTCCGCCTCATCGACCTCCTCGCGCGCACCGGCGTCCGGCGGCTGGAGGTCACGAGCTTCGTGCGGCCCGATGTCATCCCGCAGCTCGCCGACGCCGCCGAGGTGCTCGCGGCCGTCGACATCCCGCAGGACGTCGCGATCAGCGTCCTGATTCCGAACGAGCGGGGTCTCGACAATGCGCTCGCGCTGCTCGATCGTCACCCCGGACCGCGCCGCGCCTTCGACGAGATCAACGTCTTTCTCAGCGCGAGCGAGACGCACAACGCGAAGAACGTCAACCGCACCGTCGAGGAGTCGCTCGTGGGGCTCGAGGCGGTCCTGCCGCGGGCCGCCGCCGCCGGGCTGCGCTGCGAGGCGGTCGTGGCGACGTCGTTCGGCTGCCCGTACGAGGGGCGCGTCGAGTCCGCCCGCGTCCTGGAGATCGCCAACCGGCTCGCGGCGGCCGGGGCGCAGGAGATCGCCTTCGGCGACACGACCGGGATGGCGAACCCGCGCCAGGTTGGAGCGTTCATCGCGACGGCGCTTGCGCGGCTCGGCGGGACCGAGGTGACCGCTCACTTCCACAACACCCGCGGTCAGGGGCTGGCAAACGTCCTCGCCGCGCTCGATGCCGGATGCACGAGTTTCGAGTCGAGCTTCGGCGAGCTCGGCGGCTGCCCGGTCCCGGTCGGCGCGACGGGCAACATCGCCACCGAGGATCTCGTCTCGATGCTCCACGAGATGGGGGTCGGGACGGGCATCGACCTCGACCTCCTCCTCGCCGCCGCGGACGAGGTGCGCACAGTCCTGGGGCGCTCGCTCGGGTCGCACACGCTCGTCGCCGGGCCCGTGCGCTGGTCCTGACGCCCGCGGGCGCGCGCTTGCAGGGCCGAGCGCCGCGCAGGAGTGGCCCCGCCGCGGGCGAAGGGCGCGGGGTGATCCTCGGTTCCACCAGGCTGCGCGTTCGCCCGCGCGACGCGCAGATCATCGTGCGCCGCGCCGCTCCAGCGCGCGATGATCTGGCCGACATCCTCGCCCAGGGCGCGGTGCGGGCCGGGTTCCAGCCGGTGGTCGAGCTGGGCAGCGGGCGCGTCGTCGGCTGGGAGGGGCTCGCTCGCGGACCGCGCGGGAGTGCCCTTGAACGCCCTGATCTCCTCTTCGACGCCGCGCGTGAAGCGGGCCGCACGGAGGAGCTCGATCGCCTCTGTCAGCGCACCATCCTGCGGGCGGCGATCGCCGCGCGCCTGCGCGCCCCCGCAGTCCTCCTCATGAATGTTGAGCCGGACACCTCGGGCTTCCTGCCGCTCGAGCTGCGCGACCTGTACGCGCAGGCGGTGTCGCGCATGATCGTCTGCGTCGAGATCACCGAGCGCGCGCTCACGAGCCGCCCGGGGACGCTGCTCGGCCACCTCGCCGACCTGCGCGCGATGGGCGTCTCGATCGCGCTCGACGACGTGGGGACGGACCCCGTGACGCTCGCGATGACGAGCCTCGTCGATCCGGATCTCATCAAGCTCCACATGGCGCTCGTCCAGCAGGCGCCGGGTCCGGCCGTCGCCGAGGCGCTCCACGCCGTCAGTGCGCAGGCGGAGCAGTCAGGCGCGACCATCCTCGTCGAGGGGGTGGAGACCGCAGAGCAGGCGCAGCTCGGCCTCGGTCTCGGGGCGACCTTGGCCCAGGGCTGGCTGTACGGGAAGCGTCGCGAACGGCTCACCCCCGGCCTGCCGCCGGCGCATCCGCCGGTGCGCCTCACCCGGCGGCGCGACCCGCGTGACCGGGCGCCGTTCGACATCGCCGCCGACGGTCGCACCCCGCGGCCTGCCGACCACGCTCTGCTCGCCGCCATGATCCGCCATCTCGAGGAGCGGGCCCTCACGCTCGGGCCGACAGGCATGCTCATCGCGGCCCTCGGCGGGGTACGCGAACTCACGGCCGAGCGCCGAGCCGCGTACGCCGACCTCGGTCGCGCGCTCGCCTTCTGCGCCATCATCGGCCCGGGCTTCAGCGCCGAGCCGGTCCCCGGAGTCCGCGGAGCCGCCGTCCACTCAGACGACCCGGCCGCAGACGAGCACGCGATCGCCGTCGTCGCCCCGCACTTCGCCGCCGCGCTCGTCGCCCACGGGCGTCCGGGCGACGGCTCGCTCTTCGACTATGTGCTCACGCACGACCGCGAACGCGTCGTCGCGGTCGCCGCGGCGCTCGCCGCGCGCGTGGCCTGACGCGCGCTCTGGCGCCCGGACCCCTAGGGTTCCAGGCTCCAGAGTTGGCGATGAAGGAGCAGTCGGTGACGCAGATCGGTCGAGTCGGAGTCGTTGGTGCGGGCCTCATGGGCCATGGCATCGCTCAGGTGTCCGCCCAGGGCGGCTATGACGTCGTGCTGCTCGACGCCGATGCCGCGGCGCTCGAGAAGGGTCTCGCCTCAGTGGAGAAGCTCCTCGCGCGCGCGGTCGAGAAGGGCAAGCTCGACGCGCAGGACGCCGCTGCGACTCGTGCGCGCATCATGGGCACCACGGAGCACGCTGGGCTCGCCGACTGCGATCTCGTGATCGAGGCGATCGTCGAGCGCATCGAGCCGAAGGTCGCGCTCTGGGGCCAGCTCGATGCGGCCGTCAAGCCGGAGGCGATCTTCGCGACCAACACCTCGTCGCTGTCGGTCGTCGAGCAGGCGGCGGCCTCGGGTCGCCCGGATCGCTTCATCGGGCTGCACTTCTTCAACCCCGCGCAGGTCATGCAACTCGTCGAGGTCATCCGCGCGATCACCTCGTCGGAGGAGGCGGTCGCGCTCGGCACGCAGTACGTCGAGCGGATCGGCAAGACCCCGGTCCAGACGAAGGACCGCGCCGGGTTCATCGTCAACCGCCTGCTCATCCCATTCCTCGTCGATGCCGTGCGCGGCTACGAGGAGGGCATCGGGTCGATCGCCGACATCGACGCCGCCCTGCGCCTCGGCGCCGGCCACCCGATGGGACCGCTGACCCTCGCCGACTTCGTGGGCCTCGACACGCTCTTCGGCGCTGCCGAGGGGATGTTTGCCGAGTTCCGCGACCCGCGGCTCGCGCCGCCGTCGCTGCTCCACAAGATGCGTTCGGCCGGGTGGTACGGCAAGAAGTCCGGGCTCGGGTTCTACGACTGGACCGGCGAGAAGCCCGTCCCGAACCCCGGGATCGACGCGCTGCGGCGCGTCTGATGCCCGGGGCCTAGCTCGTCCCGGAGCGCACGGGCGGGCCTTGCTGGCTGCCCCAGTCGCCCTGCTGCTGCGCCCCGCCCTGCGGTGCGCCCTGGCGCTCCCACGCATCGTCGTGCGATCGCCCGCCGCCCTGCCAGTTGTCACCGTCCGGATCGACCCCGCGGCCGGGGGGTGTGCCCTGCGGCACGTCCGTCTGGCGCGGCTTCGCCTGTCGCGCGGGAACGTCGGCGGCGCGGGCGCCGCTGCCCAGGGCAGGGTCGTCACCGCGAGCCATCGTGACTGCGAGGACCGCCACGACGGCGGCGAAGAGGGCGAGTGAGACGACCAGCGCGATGAAGGAGCGCCGGCCGCCGGGAATCCGGTCGATCATGCCGTCACCCTTACGCGCGGAACTTCAGGGACTCTGAGAGTTCTACGGGTGGACCTGCGCCCCGGCCTGGGCGTCGATCACGGTGATCGCCTGCGAGGGGCATGCGCGAGCCGCCTCAAGGATCAGCTCGTCCGGGCCGCTGCCGATCACCGATGCGACATCGACCTCGATGGTGAAGACCTGCGGGGCGATGAAGAGGCACTCGCCGCGGCCGGCGCAGACCTCAGGGTCGACGGAGGGGAGGAGTGCCATGGTCAGGGGTAGACCTGGTCGCCGGCGTCGTCGGTCAGCACGATGGCGACCGACGGGCAGCTCTCGGCCGCCTTCATCAGGAGCTCGTCCGGGCCGGACCCGATGACGACCGCGATGTCGCCCTCGATGGCGAAGACCTCGGGTGCGATGTCGACGCAGTCGCCGTGGCCGGCGCAGTCGTCGGCGAGGATGCTGGGAGTCAGGGACATGGCCTCAATCCTAATCGGGGGTGGCGGTGAAAAGGGCCTTCAGGCGCGGCACCTCACGCGGCCGACCGACGGCGAGTGCCGCGACCGGACGACCGTCGCGCAGCGCGACGGCGCTGAAGCTCCGCTCGCCGGGGTCGCCGTCGAGCTCGATCGCATCGGCGCCGGCTGGGTCGCCGAACCCCTGCAGGCGCACGCCGTGGACGTCACTCCACCAGCCGGTGAACGGTGTGGGGGCGAGCGGAGCGCCGAGGATCGTGCGTGCGGCGGCGCGCCCCTGATGGACCGCGAGCTCCCAGTGGTCCCCGCCGGCGAGGTCGCCGACGGCGAGGATCTCGGGACGTGCGAGGACGGCCTGCGCGTCGTCACCGAGCCATTCCCGGTTGGGGATGACGCCGATCGCGACGAGGACGACGTCGGGGGTGAGCCGCGACCCGTCGCTCAGCGGAAGGGCGGTGAGGCGCCCATCCGCAGTCTCCGGCGCCTGGGAGGTGATGCCCAGGCGCACGTCGACGCCCTCCTCGCGCTGCAGGTCGACGAGCCACTGCGCCAGGTCGGGGTGCAGTGCGCGCTCGAGCGGCAGCGGTGCCGCCTCGACGAGGGTCACCTGCGCGCCGAGCTTCTTCGCCGTCGCCGCGATCTCCTGGCCGATCAGGCCGGCGCCGATGACCGCGAGATGGGCCCCGGGGACGAGGGCGGCGCGCAGGCACTCCGCATCGGGGAGGTCGCGGAGCGTCTGGACGTTCGCGAGACCGTCGAGCGCCGGGAGGGTCCGCGCGCGGCTGCCGGTGGCCGCGACGAGCTGCATGTACGGGAGCTCGGCGCCGGAGGCGAGGACGAGCCGTTGTCCCTCCACGTCGACCGCTGCGACCGGATCGCCGAGGCGCAGCTCGATGCCCTGCTCGGCGTGCCACCCGGCCGGCCGCAAGGAGAGGCTCTCGCGCTCGAGCTCCCCTGCGAGGAACGCCTTGGAGAGCGGTGGGCGGTCATAGGGGAGGTGGCCCTCGGCGCCGACGATCGTGATCGGACCCGTATAGCCCTCACGGCGCAGCGTCTCCGCGCAGCGCTGGCCGGCGAGCCCGCCGCCGGCGATGACGACGCCCGCGCTCACGCTGCGTTCCGCTCGCGCCGCGGGCGGCGGTCCGGGACGGAGGGGTTCGCCGCCTCAGGGATCAGCCGCCGGATGAAGAGGAAGACGATCGGGATGCCGGTGACGAGCAGGATCACCTGGAGCCACACGGTGCCGGCGTCGGTGCCGCCGCCGAGCGTGTGGATGACGCCGAGGACCCAGACGATGATCGTCGCTCGGTGAATCGTGCGCCAGCGCTTATTGCCGATGAGCTTGCGCGTGTAGAAGGTCAACCCGAGGAAGGCCGCGAGCCAGCCGGCGATGATCCCGACGCCCGTGAACCCCGGGCGGTAACTGATCGTGAACGGCACGGCGATGTCGACGACGCTCGGGTGGAGGTAGCTGTCGCCGAGCAGCGTCAGCCCGTGGACCGCGATCGCGATGAGTCCGGCGAGCGCCGTCGCCTCGTGGATGTTGAGCTGCGTGCGCTTGACGCCCGGCCGTGCGGGGAGGCCATTGGCCATCAGCAGGCCGAGGATCACCGAGACCGACAGCAGGACCATGGCGACGATGCCTGCGGAGCGCGAGGCGAGCCACCAGCCGTACTCGAAGGGGTCGGGATTCATGTGTCGGTGCTCCTGGTCGTGGGGATGCGCAGGCGGATGCGGGGGGCGGGCTCGAGCCTGCCGATGCGCTCGGCGGACCCGTCCTCAGCGACGGTGATGCCACCGTGGCGCTGGAGGACGGCCCGCGCGCGGGCCGGGCCGCTGAGCAGCGCGGCCTTCGCCAGGGCCTCCGCCTCGACCGCCGTCGGCGCGAGGGCGGTGACCGCCACGAGCCCGGTGAAGGCCGGCTCGCCGGTCGACGGATCGAGCAGGTGATGGCGCACGGAGCCGTCCGGGGCGCGCCAGATGCGCGAGCGGATCCCGGAGGTGGCGACCGCGCCGTCGCGTGCGCGGATCGTCTCGATCGTCTCGCCGGTGAACGGGTGCTCGACCTCGATCTCGCGCACGGCGCCTGCTTGTCCACCAAGGCGCAGGTCGCCGCCGCAGTCGATCACCCAGGCGTCGTAGCCCTCGAGCAGCGCTGCGACACGGTCGGCGGCGTGGCCCTTGCCGGTGCCGCCGGTGTCGAGGCGCAGGCCGATCGGGCGCGTGATCGTCCCGGCAGCATCGTCGACGCGCACGGCACGCCACGCGGCCTCGGGGGACGCCGCCGCGGGGTGCGACGCGGGTCGCGGGCCGTCGAGCGCCTCGCGCAGGTCGAGGCGCAGCGACCGATCCCATGAGTCCGTGTAGCCGGCGGCCTCAAGGCGCCCGAGCAGCGTCGGGTCGACGAGCCCGCCGGTGTACTCGGCGGCCAAGAGCGCCGCCGAGACGGCGTCACGCAGGAGCTCGGAGGCGGGGACGGTGGCGCGAGGGTCCGCGTTGAGCCGACACAGCTCGGAGTCCTCGCGAAAGCGTGAGAGCCGTCCGTTGTAGTCCTCCAGGAGCTCGAGCGCCGCGGCGCGGGCGTCCTGCGGGTCGGGTGCCGTCGCGGAAGCCGGGTTCCCGATCACGAGCCGCATGTGGGTCCCCATCAAGGTGAAGCTGTGATCGACGCTCGCCGGCCCTGGGGCGGGCGCGTCGGTCACTGGGGTGGGGATGCTGCGGCGTTCCATGTCCTCATCACACCGACGTGGCCTGAGAGTCTGATGAGGATCGCGGCATCAGGACGTGCGCGTGCGCACGGGAGCGGGCGCCTGCTGCTGGACGGGAGCGGGTGCCTGCTGCTGCACCGATGTCGTCGTTTGCTGCTGCTGCACGGGAGCGGATGTCGATCGCTGGAGGGGTGCCGACGTCTGCTGCTGGACCGACGCCGGGCGGTCGTACTTCACCACGGTCACGTGCTTCGTCACCACGACGCGACGGATGATGACCTTGCGCTTTGCGGGGACGGACGCCACCGTGGCCGATGCCGCGGGCTTCGGCGTGATGAGCGGGTCGTTCCCGCTCGCCATCTGGATGCCGAGGCTCCCGAGCACCACCGCGAAGGCGGCTCCCGACACCGCGAAGACGCGGCGTGCGGTGCGGCGCTTCGCGGCGTGCGGGTCGGGACGCCGCGCCTGAGGCTGAGGGGCGCGATCAGTCATCGCCGGGCTCGTATCCGTTGGAGCTGTCGACGCTCTGGGTGTCCTCGGAGTCCTGCTCCGGCTGCTCGGCGACGTTGTCGTCGTTCGTGTCGGTGTACTCCTGGCTGTCGTCGGCCTGCTCGTTGTCGTCCGTCGCGTCCGGCAGGTCACCGGAGGTGGCCTCGTTCGGGGCGACGACGCTGCGCGGCCGCGGTGCCGTGGCCGGCGCCGACGAGGTCTGGGCGCCCGGGGCCGGCGCGGCGACGTGCCGCACCCGCTTGATCGTCCGGTGCACGACGACCGTCTGCACCTCGGGCGCCTGGGCGGTGAGCGGGGCGGTCTCGGCGGATGCGGTCGACGGGTCAGCTCCCTGCGAGCTGGCAGCCAGCGCGACGGCACCCAGGGCACCAACGGCGGTGATGGTTGCTGCGGTGATGGTCCTGCGGCTGAAAGTGATCATGGGCACACCGTGACGCCTGGGTGCGAAATGCCGGACCAACGCTGCGCAAAACTTCGGTAAAGGTCTGCGGCTCGGTCGTGCGACGCGCTCGCCGCGGATACGCTCCCCCGTCATGGGCGGCCCCCGGATCCTGCTGGTCGAGGACGAGATGTCGATTGCCGAGCCGTTCGCGCGGATGCTCGAGCGCGAGGGCTTCACGCCATCGCTCGCGCCGACCGTCGCCCGAGCGCTTGAGCTGTTCGCGGCTGAGGAGCCCGACCTCGTGCTGCTCGACCTGAACCTGCCGGACGGCGACGGCCGCGACGTCGCGCGGGAGATTCGCGCCCACTCGCGCGTGCCGATCATCATGCTCACCGCGCGCGGCACGGAGACCGACCGCGTCGTGGGCCTCGAGATTGGCGCCGACGACTACGTGGTCAAGCCGTTCTCGGCCGCCGAGGTCATCGCGCGCATCCGCGCCGTGCTGCGGCGGACGGCCGAGCCCGCGCCCCAGGACGAGCCAGATGAGGTCGAGCCGCTGGAGATCGACGAGCTGCGGATCGACCGTGCGGCGCGGCGCGTGTTCCTCGGCGGCGCCGAGGTTGAGCTCAGCCGCAAGGAGTACGACCTCCTCGTCGAGCTCGCGAGCCACGCAGGGATCGTGATCAGCCGTGACGACCTCATGGCCCGTGTCTGGGACGTGAACTGGTTCGGCTCGACGAAGACCCTCGACGTGCACATCGGCTGGCTGCGCCGCAAGCTCGGCGACGACGCCGCGAACCCGCGCTGGATCGAGACCGTTCGCGGTGTCGGATTCCGCTTCGCGGACGGACAGGGCGAGGCGCCGTAACCCTCCGGCGCGGCCTGCTGCTGGCGCTGGCCTATGTGCTGGTGCTGGCGATCGTGGCACTGCTCGTGCCGCTCGGCGTGAGCCTGCGCGATCGCGTCGACGCGGAGGTCCGTCTCCAGGCCCGTGCCCAGTCGGAGGTCGTCGCCGCGCGAGCCGCGCCCGACCTCAATCCCGTCCGCGTCGCGCGGCTGACGACGCTCGCCCGCCGCGCTGCGCGCTCCGTCCGCGGCCGGGTGCTGATCGTCGACCAGAAGGGCGCGATCCTCGCCGACTCGTCCGGCATCGTCCCGCGCGGCACGTCCTACGCCGGGCGGCCGGAGATCGCCACCGCGCTGTCGGGCAACGTGGCACAGGTGCGGCGCGACTCGCAGACGCTCGGCCGGGAGATCCTCGCGACGGCGGCGCCCGTGCTCGAAGGCGGCAAGGCGATCGGGGCCGTGCGCGTCACGCAGAGCGTCGCGGCGGTCAACCGCGCGGTGCGGCGCACGTGGCTCGGCCTCGGCCTCATCGGCCTCGTCGTGCTCGCGCTCGGGCTGCTCGTCGGAGCCCTCGTCGCTCGACTGATCGCCCGTCCCATCGTGCGCCTTGAGCAGGCGGCGCAGCAGGTGGCCGACGGCGACCTCGACGCACGCGCCGTCGTCGAAGGGACGCTGGAGCAGCGCACCCTCTCGCGGACCTTCAACGCGATGACCGAGCGCCTTGTCGTGCTGCTCAGCGTCCAGCGACAGTTCGTCGCCGACGCGTCACACCAGCTGCGCACCCCATTGACCGGCCTGCGGCTGCGGCTCGAGGCGGCCCGCGGCGAGGCGACGACGGCGCAGCAGGAGACGGATCTCGACGCCGCGATCGGCGAAGTCGACCGGCTCACCGGGATCGTCGACGGCCTGCTCGAGCTCAGCCAGGCGGGGGAGGAGCGCGGCTCGTTCGCCGCCGATGACCCCGCTGCGGCGGTCCGCCGGGCGGTCGAGCGGTTCGAGGCGCCCGCCGCCATCGCCGGCTGCGACATCCTCGCCGACACCGGTCCCGCGCCCGGAACGCCGGTTGAGATCCATCCGCGCGATCTCGATCGCATCCTCGACGTCCTGATCGAGAATGCGATCTCGTACGCCCCGGGTGAGCCGATCGAGCTCGACGTCGACGGGCCGATCATCCGGGTGCGCGATCACGGCCCCGGGCTCTCCGAGGGGGAGGCCGAGGCGGTCTTCGCCCGTTTCCATCGCGGGCGGGCCGGCGTGTCGAGTGGGGCTCCGGGGACCGGCATCGGCCTGGCGATTGCCCGCGACCTCGCCCGCCGCTGGGACGGCGACGTCGTCATCGGCGGGGCGCCGGGTGGCGGCGCCATCGCCGAGGTGGAGCTCGTGGCGGTGACCGGATGAGCTTTGCCGTCGCTTTACCGGGGCGGGCGTACCGTGGACGCCATGGGTGATCGTCCCTCAGACCGCGCGCGCCGCCGCTCGCTGCGCCTCGGCCTGGCGCTCGTGGCGGTGCTCGGCGTCGTGCTGACCGCCGGGGTCGCCTACGCCGCGAGCCACCTCGTGTCGGAGTCGATCGGCCTGGCCTCCGAGCCCGCCGAACTCGACCGGTCGCTCGCGCCCGCCGAGAGCGCTGCATCGCCGTCGCGCAGTCGCACGACGACCGCGCCGGCGACCACCACCACCAGCGCGCCCAAGGCGCAGCCGCGCACGACGACGACCACGCCGGCCGCCGGTGGCAGCGGCACGTCGGGGGACGCCGGCGGCCGGGCCATCGCGCCGCGGCCGCCGGGCAGCGAGCCCGCCGAGACGCGCACCGCGCCGCAGTCGCAGGAGACGCAGACCTCCGAGTCGTCGCCCGAGGATGCCCCGGACGCATCGGGGCACAGCGACGGCGACGGCGACGACGACTAGGGCTCGACGAGCCCGTCGAGTCGGCGCGCGAGCGCCACGAGGAACGTGACGAGCGGCTCGCCGCCATCTGACCCCGGCCCGACGGCGATCGCGGGCCAGCGCGCATTGCGCGCCTCTGCAGCTGCGCCGGTCGTGCGGCCCGCGGCGGGGTGAGCGCCGACGCCCGGCACATCGGCCGCTGCTGCGCGTGCGGCCGTGACGAGCTGCGGGTGCAGGCGCCCGCCGACGAGCAGTCCGCCGCGCTCCCACCAGATCGGTCCCGGCGCAGCTCCCCGCTGCGACTCGACGTGGACGATCGCCGCTCCCGCTGGCCGTAGGCCGCGCCTGCGGCGCTCGCGCAGCCAGGCCGCAAGGCCCGCCGCGCGACGATCCCCGGCGCCGGCCAGCACGACTGCGACGTCCAGGTGCCGCGGCGGATCGGCGGCCAGGAGGTGCGCGGCGTCAAGGACGGCCGCGACGGCGGTGTCGTCCGTGTCCTTGTCGGTGTCGGCGATGGCCTCGTCGAGGAGGGCGAGGAGCGCCGCGAGCAGGACGAGTGTCGGCAGGAGCTGCAGCACGCCGATCCACGTGCCCTGCGCACCGGCGATGCGCGCCCCGCAGCACGCCGTCACGAGCGCGAGGCCGCCGATCGACCAGCGCCACACCCCGCCCGGCAGGTGCCGTGCGAGGCCTGCGCGCGGGAGGTCCCCCGCCGTGGTGAGGACGAGGACGACGGGGCGCTCGTCCGGCCGCGCAGCCGGGAGCGCGACGACGTTCTCCGTCGCTCGGGCAAAGGTCAGCTGCCGCACCGGCGCGCGCGGCGTGAGGTCGAGCAGCGCCACGAGCAGCGCCCCGCCCGCGATCGCCGTCCCGACGACCGGGTGGGCGACGGCCACGACACTGGCGCCGACGCCGACGGCGGCGCAGCATGCGAGCACGAGCCACCACGCGGCGCGCACCCACACCGTGCTGACGCGGACCTCGCGGCCCGCCGCGCGCAGTCGGTCCGCGCGCGCGAGGGCGGCCCGCCGCTCCGCGTCGCTCGCGGCCGGTCCGCTCTGCTCCAGCTGAGGCCGGGTGACCGTCACCGGGCGGGAGACTAGTGTTCGCAGCGCCATGGACACCGACGACCTTCTCTACGCCGGGGCCGCCGAGCAGGCCCGACTGGTCCGTGAGGGTGAGGTGACGGCCCGCGCGCTCACCGAGGTCACGCTCGCGCGGATCGACCGCCTCAACCCGCAGCTGAACGCCTTCCGTGTCGTGCTGCGCGAGCAGGCGTTGGCCGCCGCGGACGCCGCCGACGCTCGTCGCGGGGCTGATGACCTGCCGCTCAATGGCGTGCCGCTGGCCATCAAGGACGACGTTGACGTCGCCGGCGAGGTCACCTCTTGGGGCAGCCTCGCCCACGGCGGTCCACGGGCCGCAGACGATGAGGCCGTCGCGCGGCTGCGCGCGGCCGGCGCTGTCATCGTCGGCAAGACGAGCGTGCCGGAGCTCACGATCTGGCCGTGGACCGAGTCGCTCGCGTACGGGGCGGCGCGCAACCCGTGGAGCCTGGACCACACACCCGGCGGCTCCAGCGGTGGGTCCGGTGCCGCCGTGGCCGCAGGGCTCTGCGGCGTCGCGCTCGGCTCGGATGGGCTCGGGTCGATCCGCATTCCCGCGGCCTTCAATGGGGTCTTCGGCATCAAGCCGCAGCGCGGCCGCGTCCCGCTCGGCGACGCCCGCGCGGACGCCTGGAACGGGCTCGCCGTCCTCGGCCCGCTCGCGCGGACGGTCGCCGACGCGGCCCTCTTCCTCGACGCGATCGCCGATGACCTGCCCGCCGGCGGGTTCAGCGCCGCGCTCAGCGGGGAGCTGCCGCCGCTGCGCGTGGCGCTCGCGGTGAACGTCCCGCCGCCGCTCGTCGGCGTGCGTCTCGGCGCACCGCAGCGCCGCGCCCTCGACGCCACGGCGCAGCTCCTGCGCGAGCTCGGCCACACCGTCGTCGAGCGCGAGATCGATTACCCGCCGTCGGCGTTCCTGAGCATCGTCGCGCGCTACCTGCGGGCGATCCACGACGACGCGGAGCGCATGCCCCACCCCGAGCGCCTCGAGCGCCGCACGAAGGGCATGGCGCGGCGCGGCGGCCTCATCTCCGATGCACGCCTCGCCTGGGCGCGCGAAGCGGAGGCGGGGATCGCCGAGCGCGTCAACCGCGTCTTCGACGAGGCCGACGTCGTGCTCTTCCCTGGCCCGTCCGGGCCGCCCTTCCGCGTCGGCGAGCTGCAGGGGCGCGGCGTCACCTGGACGCTCAACGCTGCGGCGCTGCGCGTCCCGTGGTACGGCGTTTGGAACGCGATCGGCCAGCCCGCGACGTCGATCCCGGCCGGCTTTGATCCACAAGGACTCCCGCTCGCCGTGCAGTTCGCCGGGCGCCCGGATGATGAGGTGACACTCCTGCGCCTCGCCGCCGAGATCGAGCGGGCGCGCCCGTGGGCGCAGCATCGCCCGGCACTCGCCGGGGACGCCGCGTGAGCGCCACCGCGCAGGAGCTGCTCGCGGTCGCTGAGGAGGCCGCCGACGCGGCCGCCGCCGTCCTCGTGCGCCATGCCGCGCGCGGGGCCGCCGAGCAGGTGCGTGCGAAGAGCACCCCGACCGACCTCGTCAGCGCCGCCGACCTCGAAGCAGAGGCCGCCATCCGCGCAGTGCTCGCCGCGCGGCGCCCCGACGACGCGATCCTTGGCGAGGAGGGCGATGACACCGCCGGGACGACCGGGCTGCGCTGGGTCGTCGACCCGCTCGACGGAACCATCAACTTCCTCTTCGGCATCCCGCAGTGGTCGGTCTCCGTTGCCTGCGAGGGGCAGGCCGGCGTCATCCTCGATCCGGTCCGCGGGGAGCGCTTCACCGTCGCCGCGGGCGACCCGGCCCGCCTCGACGGCCGCGAGCTCCGTGCGTCACAGGCGACCGACCTCGGCCAGGTGATGCTCGCCACGGGCTTCGGCTACGACACCGAGGTGCGCCGTGCGCAGGGGGCCAAGGTCGCCCGGGTGCTGCCGCACGTGCGCGACATCCGCCGGCTGGGCAGTGCGGCGCTCGACCTCGCCTGGACCGCCGCCGGGCGCTTCGACGCCTACTACGAGTACGGCGTGCAGGCCTGGGACATCGCCGCGGGCGTCCTCTTGTGTCGCGCGGTCGGGCTCGAGGTGCGCGAGCTCGCCCCCGAGGGCCCGCTCGACCGCGGGGGCATTCTCGTCGCGCCGCCGGCCGTGATCGACGAGCTCGCCGCGCTCCTCGTCTGAGTAGGGTGGCCGTCCGCGCCCGGGTGCTGGAATCGGTAGACAGGGCCGACTCAAAATCGGCTGCCGCAAGGCGTGTGGGTTCGAGTCCCACCCCGGGTACTGTGACGCCGCTCCGCTGATCCGCGCCGAGCGGCGCGCGCGTTGATCGGTACGGGTAGGCACGCCCCGCGGCTCGCCAGGACAGCGCGTCGTCGGGCGCTGGGACACCCTCGCTTCCCGAACCTGTCCAGAGGACGCCGTGCCCCGCTCCGCTGTGGCGCTCATCGCCGCCCTGCTCGTCCTGCTGGCCGTCGCACCCATGGCCGCCGCCGACGGCGTCTTCACGGCGTCGAACGTCACGACGCCCGCGACGGGCTCTGCGTTCGTGCGCACCGAGCGCGCGGGGAGGCCGCTTGGGTCGCTCACCGTCGCGGGCACGATCAGCAACACCGTGGACTCCGGCGTCGACGTCGACCTCTGGTGCTTCAAGGGCGGGACGGGCGTGTCGCTTGGCCGCATCTACGCGTCCGGCGGGACGTTCTCGGCGACGGTCGCCGTGCCCGCGGACATCCCCGGCTGGTGTTGCCTGCGCGCGCTCCCGACGACTGCCAGCGCCCCCGCCGCGGGGTGCACCGGGCCCGACGTCTTCCTCGGTGGGGACCAGGAGTACGCCGATGCCGGGGGCGTCTACGACTTCCAGGTGCTGATCCCCGGGAACCGTCAGATGACATTCCGGCTGTCGAGCATCGGCGGCGGCGGGGTCCTGAGGAGCGTCGGCACGGACGCCTTCGGCTCCGATGGCAGCGAGACCTTCGCCGGCAGCGCCGCGCTCTACCCGAACGGGTATGACGCGGCCGGCATTCTCATCGACGGACACTCCGCCGTCACGATGATGTACCCGCCGCCCACCGCGCTCTTGTGGGGCTCGTCGTTGGGCTATGCCTTCTTCACGCGGGATGCCTTCACCATCCCGGCGGGCGGCTCGGCGGTGCGCCGCCGTGTGGTCTCGGCGGTCGGATCCCTCGCCGCGGCCGGGCAGCTGCGCGTTCTCGCCGAGGACCGGGCCGTCGTGCCGGTCGTCCTCGCTCGCGGAACGGCGTCGCGTGCGACCGCCGGGAAGGTCGCCGTGACGCTGCGGCTGACGGCGGCCGGCCGGCGCCTCGTGCGCCGCGCGGGTGTGAAGGCTGCCGTCACGGCGAACGGCACATTCAAGGCGCAGGGAACGGCGAAGACCGCGCTCACCCTGCGACTGCGCGGCTGAGCCCGGAGGCTCAGGCGACTTCGGCGAGGTCCGGCTCGTAGCCCGGATCCTCGCCCGCGGGGCGCTCGACCTCCACGTTCCACGCCTGCGTGAATCCCTGGAGCGCGACGGCCGCGAGCAGCACCTGCACGGCGACGATGATCGCGGTGAGGGCGCCGAGGACGCCCGCGCTCAGAGCGGGCTGGCTGTAGCCCGGCGCGTCGCGGTCGAACCACGAGGGCACGGCGAGCAGGGCGAAGATCATCATGATCACGGCGAGCGCCGCGATGACCGGCAGCACCCCGCGATTCCAGCGCCAGACGTAGAAGGCGAAGCCCAGCGAGCCGATCACCCACAGGACGCACACGGCGCGCATCCCCTGAAGCGCGCTCCACCCGCCCACGAGGACGGCGCAGATGAGCGCGGCGGAGATGAGGAGGAGGGCGACCACCGCCGCGCGCGTCAGACGACTCGCGTCCGTCTCCCTGTTCGGGTGGTCGATCACGACCCCCGGCTCGGCGTGTCCTGCCATGACGGCGATGCTACCCCGCGGCGCGGCACGGGGTGAGCGCTCTAGGCTGCGCTGCGCGCGGGCGTGGCGAAATTGGTAGACGCGCCGGCTTTAGGTGCCGGTGGCCCTTGGTCGTGGGGGTTCGAGTCCCTCCGCCCGCACTCGGAGCGTTAAGGAAATCAAATAGGAAACTCGAAGTGCCGATGTTTCCTGACGTTCGCCCGGCGGGGACCACTCGAACCCGCTCGGGTCGAACGCGTTTGCACACGGCGGAAACCCGCATGGCCACTGGCTCTGCTCGCTGGGCAAGCTCCGATGCGGGCTAGTCGATCCGTTGTGCGGCAGCGCGCTCCGCGGCGACCTCACGCACGAGCGCGCCAAAGCTCGTATCGAGGCGCGTGGTGAGACGCTGGATGACCGACGGACTCGGCAGGCCGTGCTCGACCGACAGCACGCGGTAGTTCCGCTGCGTGAGCGCCTGGCCCGGCCCGAGCAGGTCGAGCGCGGTTCGGAGCGCCTCGCGCACCTCGTCGAGCGAGTACCCGGCCTTCCGCGGCGCCGGACAGGCACGGCTCGCCGCCGCGAGGGCGGGCGAGATCTCAGCAGTCTCGTCGCGCCAGCCGATCCGAAGCTCGTACGGCCGGGTGGGCGGAAACCAGCGCCCACGCGCTCGCGCGTCGTCTCGTGCTGCCTGCATTGCCATCACGTGACGCTCGCGCTGCTCGCGGGGGAGCTCGATGGCCTGCTCGATGGCCACTGGCTCCACGTCCACGAGGTGCTGCGCGACGCGGACGGGCACTTCGCCGGAATCGCGCCCCGGTACATCTGCCACGACACCCTGCGCCGGTACCCGCAGATGTCCCGGACGCTCGGCAGGCCGGTGGCAGAGTGGAACCTGGAGATCCAGAGCAGCCCGCTCTATGCCCTGATCGAACGTGCCGCCAGCACCGGCGAGCTGCAGCAGTTCACCCGCCTTGAGGTGCCCCTTCCGTGGATCGTCGAGCCGGAGCTCATCTCCGGCCGGGCGGAGCCGATGAGCTCGGACCGCCTCGCGCTGTGGATGAGGTCCGACCCCGCGACGCGCTCGGGCGACTAGCCCGCCTCGTACTCGCGCAAGAAGCCCTCGAACTGCCGCAGGTGACCCTGCTCGTCGGCGAGGATCGTCGTCACCATGTCCTGCGTGACGGGGTCGATCCCGTCGCAGGCATCGATGATCGCGTTGTAGTGAGCGATCGCGCCCTGCTCGGCGGCGATCACGCCGCGGATCACGTGGGCAAGATCCAGCGCATCCGCGGGGGGCTGGAGCTCGTGCTGCACGGCGGTGAACTCCCGCGTCCCCGGGACCTGCCCGTAGAGCTCCTTGATCCGGCGGCCGAAGAGCTGCGCGTGGGCGAGCTCCTCCTGCACGTCGGTGAGCAGCGACGCGCGGATCGGGTCGGCGCGCATGCCGTCGGGATTGATGGAGTTCGCGGTGTAGCTCATCACCGTCTCCATCTCCATCCAGTACCCCTGGGTCAGGAGCCTGACGATCGCCTCGCGGCGGTCGCGGTTGCTGGGATCGAGGATGTCGGCCATGAGCGGACCCTACCCCGCCCGCCACGATGACATGCAGGCCTGGCGCACCCGCGGCAGCACCCCCGCGGCGCTATCCTCCGCCCGCGCCGGGTCCACCACGGGGGACTGGTGTAATGGCAACATAGGGGTCTCCAAAACCCTTGCTCGAGGTTCGATTCCTCGGTCCCCCGCTGAAGGCCCCCATGCGCCGCATCGAGATCTACGACACCACCCTGCGCGACGGTCTCCAGTCGCCTGGTGTCGCGGTTGACGGACAGGGTCGCCTGGCGATCGCCCGCCGGCTCGCGCTGCTCGGTGTCGACGCCATCGAGGCGGGGTTCCCGGTCGTCGGGGAAGCGGAGGCCGAGGCCGTGCGGCTCGTCGCGCGCGAGGTTGACGGCCCGGTGATCAAGGGGCTCGCGCGTGCCCATCCGCGCGACGTCGACGCCGCCTGGGACGCCGTGCGTGACGCTGCGCGGCCACGGATCACCGTGTACGCACCCGTCTCCGACGTCCAGATCGCGCACGTGCTGCGCGGCACCCGCGAAGATGCGCTCGGGCGCATCCGCGCAGCGGTCGCGCACGCGCACACGCTTGCGGGGGATGTCGAGTTCTCCCCGATGGACGCCACGCGCGCTGATCCCGCGTTCCTCGCCGAGACGGTCGCGGTCGCGATCGCCGAGGGCGCGGCCATCGTCAGCGTGCCGGACACCGTCGGCTACACGGTCCCGCACGAGTTCGCCGCGCTGCTCACGCGCCTCCAGGCCGACGTCACGCAGCTTGCGCAGGTGACGCTTGCCGTGCACTGCCACAACGACCTCGGCCTCGCGGTCGCCAATTCGCTTGCGGGGGTGCTCGCCGGCGCCACGGCGGTCGAGGGGACGATCAACGGCCTCGGCGCGCGCGCCGGCAACGCGGCGCTCGAGGAGCTCGTCATGCTCATCGACACCCGCGGCGCCCATCTGGGCCTTGAAACCGCCATCGCGCCTGAGCACCTGACAGCCGCCTCGCGCCTGGTGAGCGAGCTCACCGGCTACACGGTGCAGCCGAACAAGGCGATTGTCGGCGCCAACGCCTTCCAGCACGACGCCGCGCTCTACCGCGCCGCGGTCGGCCGCGACCGCGCGACCTACGAGATCATGGACCCGCGCCGGGTCGGCCGCGACGACGCCTGACCGCGGCATCCGGCACCGCAGGCGGCGTGCTGGCATGCTGTCAGACAATCCTGGACCCCAGACACACGAACGGAGACAGCATGGGACGTATTGACAACAAGGTCGCGATCGTGACCGGCGGCGCACAGGGCCTCGGCCGCTCGATCGCCGAGCTGTTCGCAGCTGAGGGTGCCGCGGTGCTCATCGCCGACATCCGCGACACCGAGGGCGAGGCCACTGCTGCGGCCATCAACGCCGCCGGTGGGCGCGCCATCTACCAGCACCTCGACGTCACCGACGTCGCCCAGTGGACGGCCGGCGTTGAGCGCTGCAACGACGAGCTCGGCGTCCCGGACGTCCTCGTGAGCAACGCGCTCTACTGGAACATGGACAACATTCTCGACATCAGCGTCGAGAACTGGAACAAGGTCGTCGACGTCATCCTCAACGGCACGTTCCACGGCATCCGCGCGGTGCTTCCGGGCATGCTCGAGAAGGGCGCCGGCTCGATCGTCAGCGTCGCTTCCGTCATCGGCCCGCTCGTTCATGTGCCGTTCTCCGGCGCCTACCAGCCATCGAAGGCCGGCATGGTCGGCCTCACCCGCCACGTTGCGGCGACCTGGGGCCATCAGGGCATCCGCGCCAACGTCGTGATGCCGGGCCCGATGTACACGGACGGCCTCGCGCAGAACCAGTTCACCGAGGGTGCTGAGGCCATCGCCCAGACGTTCCCGCTCGGCCGCGTCGGCCGTCCGGAGGAGGTCGCGCAGGCGGCCCTCTTCCTCGCCAGCGACGAGAGCAGCTACATGACCGGCGCCGCGCTGCCGGTCGACGGCGGCCAGTTCATCGTCTGATCCGCCGCGCGACCTCGCCCTCGGCTGCGGCCGGGGGCGAGGGTCGGCTCAGCTGCGCATCCGCGGCTCGGCCGCGGTGAGGCGCGCCGTCACGACGATCCGCTGCCGCGCGCTGAAGAGCGGATGGCAGGCGGTGAGCACGAGCTGGTCCCCGGACGACGCCCGCGCGAGCACGCTCACCTGCGACGGAGCGACGATGCGGGTGCCCGTCACGCGGTAGGTGAAGCGCCCGTACGGCATGCGCACCACGATCCGGTCGCCGGGCGCGAGCGCGTCGATGCTGCGGAACGGCTGCTGGTAGGTCGTGCGGTGACCGGCGAGCCCGACGGTCCCGGACTCCCCGGGGAGCGCGGTGTGGACGTAGTGGCCCGGGCCTTCGCGCAGCTCGTCGCGCCCGGTGCCCTCGACGACGACGAAGCGCGCGCCGATGCGCGGGATGCTGATCGACCCGAGCGGATCGCCCGGCTGCGCCGACCGACCGAGTCGCCGGGCCGCGTGCGCCATCGCCGCTGCGGGCCCCTGCGCATCCGTCGCGCCCGGGGCGAGGGCGCCGTCGCGCTGTGCCTGCGCGAGCCGCTCGCGCAGCTGGGCCTGATCGCCGCGGTGGAGCGCCCAGCTGACCGGCTCGCGCCAGAGGAGCGTCAGTGCGGCATCGGCGAGGAGCAGCGCTCCCACCACGGCCAGGACGGCGCCGATCGTCCGGCGGGACATGGCGCGAGTGTAGGGTCCGAGGCCGTGGCGGCAGCCAGTGAGATCCTGCGTGCGGACCTCCTGCACGGGCGCGTCGCGCTCGTCACCGGCGGCGGGACGAACCTCGGCCGCCGCGCGGCGATCGAGCTCCACGCCGTGGGCGCCAGCGTCGCGATCGCGGGCCGCCGGATCGAGGTCCTTGAGGAGGCTGCACCGCTTGTCGGCGCACGCTGCAGCGCCGCGCCGGGGGACATCCGCGACCCGGCGGGCGCGGCGGCGATCGTCGACGCCGCGGTCGCCGCGCACGGCCCGATCGACCTGCTGCTCAACAACGCGGGCGGCCAGTACTTCGGCCCGGCCGAGGCCATCACGGGCAAGGGCTGGCGCGCCGTCTGGCGGCTCAACGTCGACGGCACGCGCGCGATGGTCGACGCGGCGGTCGAACGAGGCTTCGGCTCACGCGGCGGGCTCGTCATCAACGTCACGGTGAGCCCGCATCGCGGCTATCCGGGGCTCGCGCACACCGGCGCGGCGCGGGCGGCGGTCGAGGAGCTCACGCGGGCGCAGGCCCGGGCGCTCGCCCCGCGCGGGATCGCCGTGGTCGCGATCGCGCTCGGCCGCTTCGACACGGAGTCGCTGCGCAAGTACCCGGCGGAGGTCGTGCGCGGAGCGGCGCAGAGTGTCCCGCTCCAGCGGCTCGGCTCGATGGACGAGTACGCCTGGCTCGTCGCGGCGCTCGCCGGCGGTCTCGGCTGTCACCTGAGCGGCTCGGTCGTCACGCTCGACGGCGCGCTCGACGACTGGGACGGCGCGTGGCCGCCGCGCGGCGTCCTGTCCGACGACGGCGCCGTTCCCGCCGAAGAGCGTTAGGACTCGATGTTCGCCATCACGTGCTTGACGCGCGTGTAGTCCTCGAAGCCGTACTTCGAGAGGTCCTTGCCGTAGCCGGACGCCTTGAATCCACCGTGCGGCATCTCGGCGACAAGCGGGATGTGCGTGTTGATCCACACGGCGCCGAAGTCGAGGTTGCGCGCCATGCGTGACGCGCGGCCGAAGTCCTTCGTCCAGACCGACGCGGCGAGGCCGTAGCGCACGCCGTTGGCCCAGGCGAGCGCCTGCGCTTCGTCCGCGAAGCGCTGCACCGTGATGACGGGGCCGAAGATCTCGTCCTGGATCAGCTCGTCGTCCTGGCGCAGATCCGCGACGACGGTCGGCTCGAACCAGAACCCGTCCTCAAAGCCGCTCCCGGCCGTGCCGTTCCCGCCGCCGGCGACGATGCGCCCGTGGCTGGGCGTGCGGTCGAGGAAGCCCTGGACCCGGGCCCGCTGGGCCTCGCTGATGACGGGGCCCATGAAGGTGTCGTCGCTGTCGGGGTCGCCGTAGACGGTCGCCTGCGCCTGGACCCCGAGCGCCTCGACGAGCTCCTCGTAGATGCCCGGGCCCGCGATCACGCGCGTCGCCGCGGTGCAGTCCTGCCCGGCGTTGAAGTACCCGGCGCCGGCGATGCCCTCCGCCGCTGCGGCGAGGTCCGCGTCGTCGAAGACGACGACCGGCGCCTTGCCGCCGAGCTCGAGGTGGACGCGCTTGAGCGACGTGGCGGCCGTCGCGGCGACCGCCTGGCCCGCCCGCACCGAGCCGGTCAGGGAGATCATGTCAATCCCGGGGTGGCGCACGAGCGCCTCGCCGGTCTCGCCGGCGCCGAGCACGACGTTGAAGACGCCCTCCGGCACGTGGCGGTTGATGAGCTCAGCGAGCCAGAGCGTCGAGAGCGGCGTGTGCTCAGAAGGCTTGAGGATCACCGCGTTGCCCGCGGCGATCGCCGGGGCGAACTTCCAGACGGCCATCATGAACGGGTAGTTCCACGGCGTGATCCCGGCGGTCACGCCGATCGGCTCGCGGCGGATCGTCGACGTGTGGCCCGCGAGGTACTCGCCGCTCGCGACGCCCTCGAGGATGCGCGCGGCGGCCGCCATGAAGCGGATCTGATCGGCTGCCGGCGGGATCTCCTCAGAGATCGTGAGCGCGAGCGGCTTGCCGGTGTTCTCCGATTCGATCCGCGCGAGCTCCTCGCCGCGCTCCTCGAGCTCATCGGCGATCCGCAGGAGGGCGAGGCTGCGCTCGGACGGCGTGGCGTCGCGCCAGTGCGCAAAGCCGCTCCGGGCGGCCTCGACGGCGGCGTCGACGTCGGCTGCCGTGGAGGTGGCGGCGTGGGCGATGGTCGCGCCGGTCGCCGCGTTGCGCACCTCGTGGATCACGTCCCCGCTGGGGGTGACGCGCGCGCCGCCGATGACGTTCTGCAGTGACTGAATGGTCGCCATCTGCCCAACGTACCAAGCGTTCGCAGGCGCGTCGCGGCCTTTCCCGACCCCTACGATCGGATATGTGCCATACTGCGCCGCTCGCTATTAGGGCGCCCTAATACGGACCCCTCTCGACACAAGGACTCGCAGCCCCCCATGACCCTCCGCCGCAGCTTGGCACTCCTCCTGCTCGCCCTCACGGCGCTCGCCCTTCTCGCCGGATGTGGATCTGGCGACAAGAGCGGCAGCGCCGGGGACGGCTCGTCCCTCACCATCTATTCCGGCCGCGACGAGGAGTACGTCGCACCGGTGCTCGCGAGCTTCCGCAAGGCGCATCCGGACATCGACGTCAAGGTCCGCTACGGCGACAGCGCCGAGCTGGCAGCGACGATCCGCGAGGAGGGCGACCGCAGCCCCGCCGACCTCTTCTTCAGCCAGGACGCCGGGTCACTCGGCGCGCTCCAGGACACCGGCCTGCTCAAGCCGCTGCCGCAGGAGACGCTCGACAAGATCCCCACCGAGTTCCGCTCGACCAAGGGCGACTGGATCGGCGTCACCGGCCGCGTGCGCGTCCTCGCGTACGACTCGCGCAAGCTCAAGGAGACCGACCTCCCCGCCTCGGTCTTCGACCTCACCGACCCCCGCTGGAAGGGCAAGATCGGCTGGGCGCCGACCAACGCCTCATTCCAGTCGTTCGTCACCGGCATGCGTAAGGTCGAGGGCGAGGCGAAGACCAAGGCATGGCTCGAGGCGATGGAGGCCAACGGCACGCAGCCCTACGAGAAGAACTCGATCATCCGTGACGCGATCAACTCCGGCGAGATCGAAGCCGGCCTGATCAACCACTACTACATCATCGAGGGCCGCACGGAGGGCGAGGTGACGGGCGACTACCCCGTCCACCTGCACTTCTTCCCGAACGGCGACATCGGCTCGCTCGTCAACGTCTCGGGGATCGGCATTCTCACGGGCGCGGACCAGCAGGCGAACGCCCAGCTGTTCACCGAGTACGTGCTCGAGAAGCAGCAGCAGGAGTACTTCGCGCAGAAGGTCGGCGAGTACCCGCTGATGCCCGGCATTGCACAGGACCCGTCGCTGCCGCCGCTCGCGGAGATCACGCGGCCGAAGGTCGACCTGGCGGACCTCTCGGACCTCCAGGGCACGCAGGAGCTCCTCCGCGAGGCCGGAGTCCTGTAGGCCAATGGCAGCGGTCGCCGACAGCCAGCTGGAGGCCCGGCCGCTTCCGGGTCGCCAGCGTGGCCGTCGGCCGCCGCTCGGCGTGCTCGCGGCGGCGATCGTGGTCGCCGCCGCGTGTGCGATCCCCATCGGATATCTCGCGATCGTCGTGCTCGATGAGCCGACGGCGGCGTGGGATGCCGTCTGGCGCTCGTCGACCCTCGCGCTGCTCGTGCGCAGCACGGCGTTCGCGGTCGCCGTCGGCGCAGGGGCGACAGCGCTCGCGCTTCCGCTCGCCTGGCTGACGAGCCGCACCGACCTGCCGCTGCGCCGCCTCTGGACGGTGCTCGCGACGCTCCCGCTGGTGATTCCGAGCTACATCGGGGCCTATCTGCTCGTCTCGGCGCTCGGCCCGCGCGGCGAGCTCCAGGGGATCCTCTCGCCGATCGGCGTGGAGCGCCTGCCGAGCATCTACGGGTTCGGCGGCGCGTGGTTCGTGCTCACGCTCTTCACCTACCCGCTCGTCCTGCTGCCGCTGCGTGCGGCGCTCTCGCGGATGGACCCGGTGCTCGAGGACGCCGCCCGTGGAATGGGGCGGTCCGAGTGGGCGGTCGCGCGGACGGTGGTCCTGCCGCAGCTCGTGCCTGCCGTGGGCGCCGGCGCGCTGCTCGCGTCGCTCTACGCGCTGTCGGACTTCGGCGCGGTCTCGATCCTGCGCTTCGACTCTTTCACTCGCGTGATCTACCAGTCGTACCGCTCGAGCTTCGATCGCACCGGCGCCGCCGCGCTCGCCGCGCTGCTCGTCTTCGTCATGGTCGGGCTGCTCCTGGCCGAGTCGCGTGCGCGGCGCGGGCGCACGTACTTCCGCAGCGCACCGGGCACGGCGCGGCGCGCGCGGGTGGTGCCGCTCGGACGCTGGCGCTGGCCCGCGCTCGGCTTCTGCGGGTTCGTCGCGCTGCTCGCCTTCATCCTGCCTGTCGCGATGCTCTTCCTCTGGTCGGGCCGCAGCGTCGCGGGCAGCGTCGCGTCGAGCGAGGTGCTCACGGCGACCGGCAACTCCCTGCTCCTCGCGGCGCTCGCCGCGGCGTTCGGGACGGCAGCGGCCCTGCCCATCGCGTGGCTCGGCGCCCGTCATCCCGGCCGGCGGACCGGCCTACTCGGCGCTGCGACGACCACCGGCTACGCGCTGCCGGGCATCGTCGTCGCGCTCGCGCTCGTCTTCTTCGGGATCCGCGTCGTGCCGGCCCTCTACCAGTCGCTCGCGATGCTCGTCTTCGCGCTCGTGATCCTGCTCGCGCCGCTCGCCGTGGGGTCTTCGCGCTCCGCGTTCCTGCAGATCTCGCCGCGACTTGAGGAGGCGGCGCGCGGTGCGGGCCGCTCGCCGCTCGCCGTCGCGATGGGCATCACGCTGCCGCTCGCGCGCTCCGGGATCCTGGCCGGCGCAGCGCTCATCTTCCTGGCGGCCATCAAGGAGCTGCCGGCCGTCGTGCTGCTCTCCCCGATCGGCTTCGACACCCTGCCGCTCGTCATCTGGCAGGAGTCCACGCGCTCCTACTTCGAGGCCGCCGCGATCCCTGCGCTCGTCCTCCTGGCGGTCTCCGCGCCGCCGCTATGGCTGCTGGTCGGGAAGGACCGTTGATGAATCCCGAGCGCGAGGCTGTCACGATGTCGTCGATGGATCGCATCGCCGCACAGGTCGCGGGTTGCGCGCTCTCCGGCGAGGGCGCGCGCCGGGTCGTGGTGTCCTGCCAGGGAGTGCACAAGGCGTTCGGCGCCGTGCGCGCCGTGGACGGCGTCGACCTGCGCCTCGGCGAGGGTGAGATCGGCGCGCTGCTCGGCCCGAGCGGGTGCGGCAAGACGACGCTCCTGCGCCTGCTCGCGGGCTTCGAGCACCCGGATGCGGGCGAGATTCGCGTCGGCGGCGAGTCCGTCGCGGGCGATCGCGGCTTCACGCCGCCGGAACGCCGCCGGATCGGCATGGTCTTCCAGGACTACGCGCTCTTCCCGCACCTCGACGTCGCGGCGAACGTCGGCTACGCCCTCGGACGCCGACCCGACGCTGCGCGCGTCGCCGAGGTCCTCGACCTCGTGGGCCTCGGCGGCCTCGGCGATCGTCGTCCCCACGAACTCTCCGGCGGGCAGCAGCAGCGCGTCGCGCTCGCCCGCGCGCTGGCCCCGACGCCCGCGCTGATCCTGCTCGACGAGCCGTTCTCGAACCTCGACGCGGCGCTGCGCGAGCGCGTGCGCGCCGACGTGCGGGCCATCCTGCGCGCCGCGGGCGTCACGGTCCTCATCGTCACGCACGATCAGGAGGAGGCGCTGAGCATCGCCGACCGCGTCTACGTGATGCGCGCGGGGCGCATCGAGCAGGACGGGACGCCGGAGGAGGTCTACGGCTCGCCCGCGACCCGCTGGGCGGCGGAGTTCCTCGGCGACGTCGACGTGCTTCCCGGCGAGGCCATCGCGGGCCACGCCACCTGCGCTCTCGGCCGCGTTCCGGTGCCGGAAGGTGTTGAGGGTCCGGTCGATGTGCTCGTGCGGCCCGAGTCGCTCACGGTCGGTCTCGGCCGCGACGAGGGCGGCCAGGGCGCCGTCGTGGTCGAGCGCACGTTCTTCGGCCACGACCAGCTCGTGACGCTCGAACTCGGCGATGGACTGCGCGTGCGCAGCCGCTGCATGGGCTTCCCCGCGTGGCACCCCGGCGACCGCCTTCGCGTGCGGCTCAGCGGCCCCGTCTCGGTCCTCCCGGCCGCCTCCGCCGCGCCGCGCAACGGCGCCTGACCGACACCGGGCGCCTGCCGCGGGCGCCGTGCCACTATTGTGCGCCTCCCGCCCAGCGGCTCGACGCCGCCGCGGAACCTGAACCTATGGCTCGCTTCCAGGACGATCAAGCCGTTTACGCCCAGCTCGGACGCCTCTTCGAGGAGCTCCTCGCCGACCCGCGGCTCGGCGATCGTGTGCGCGCCCTCGGTGTGGTCGTCCAGTTCAAGCTGCTGAGGCCGGACTCGCAGATCACCCTGAACATCGGCGAGGGTGCCCCCGGCACCGTCGAGTTCGGGATCACGCAGGCGCGCCCCGCCGTCTCGCTGCTGATGGACGCGGAGACCGCGCACCGCTTCTGGGCCGGCGAGCTGGCGTTGAACGTCGCCCTGTCCGAGGGCCGCATCTCGGCCAAGGGTCCCGTCGCCACGATCCTCAAGCTCGTGCCGCTCGTGAAGCCCGCCTCGGAGATCTACGCCCGCATCACCGGCACCGAGGCCGGCGCCGCTGCGGCCGATGAGGATCCCGCGCAGGAGCCCGCAGCCGAGGCTGTCGAGCCGGATGCCGCTGAGGCTCCTGAGGCCGAGGCTGCCCAGCCGGATGCCGCTGAGGCCGTTGAGGCCGAGTCCGCCGAGGAGCCCGCCGACGCGGCGCCTGCGGACGAGCCTGAAGCACCCGCCGAAGGCTGACCGGCGCTCAGGCGGCGGGGGCCGGGTACCCGGCTTCGCCGGGCAGCAGCACGCGGGCGACCTCGCCCTCCATCACGACGTGCGGCTCCACCGGGAGCACCTCGAGGCCTGCCGCGTGCGCAAGCAGCTCATCGGCGCTCGTGAAGGCCGCGAGCTGCTGGAGGTGGCGGATCGTGGGGTAGACGAGGTCGAGCTCGCCGCGAGCGTGCTCCTCGAGCGCGGCGCCCGGCGCGATCCAGCGCCAGCCGACGATCTCCTCGCCGTCGACGACGGGCTCCTGTCCGCCCGGGAACGGCGCGAGGAAGAAGTGGGTGTCGTAGCGGATGCGGATCTGGCGCGGCGTGATCCAGCGCGAGTACTTCACGAGCTGCGCGGGGGCGATGCCGGAGATCCCGGCCTCCTCCTCGAGCTCGCGCACGGCGGCAGCGCGGTGCGCCTGGTCGCCATCGCCCTCGTGGGCGTCCACGGCGCCGCCGGGGAAGACCCAGTAGCCGCCCATGAAGCGGGCCTGCGGGGTGCGCCGGACGAGCAGGATCTCAAGTCCCGCCGCCGCCCCGCGCAGGAGGATGATGGTCGCAGCCTGGCGCGCATCGGTGACCTCGCCCGCAGTGCTGAGCTCTTCCCCCGTGGCGAGATCGTCAGCGTCCATCGGGCGTGAGCGTACCAGCGCGCACAGGGCCGATTCAGGGGGTCTCCCGGTGCGGATCGGTGCGCTAGCGTGTCGGCCATGAGCGACAGCGCGATCCAGTGGATCTGTGAGGCCTGCGGCTTCATCTACGACCCGGCAGAGGGCGATCCCGACGGCGGAATCCCGCCCGGAACGGCCTTCGAGGACATCCCCGACACGTGGATGTGCCCGGTCTGCGGGGCGCGCAAGTCGGACTTTGAGGTCATGTAGCCCCGGCGCACGTGGTGTAGGATCGCGGCATGGTGGTCACCGTTGTGCTCGGCACGTACACCGCACCTGAAGCGGATGTCGTTGCGGGGCTCCCCGCCCATCTCGTCTTCCTCGAGGAACTGCTGGCCGACGGCCGCTTGCTGACCGGGGGGCGCAACGTCCCCGGCGACGGATCGGTGCTGGTCCTCCACGGTGTCGAGCCGAATGATGCGCTGGCGGTGCTTGCGCCGGACCCCTACGTCACATCCGGGGTGGTCCGTTACGAGGTGGCCGGAGCATTCCTGCCCGGCATGCTGGCGCCCGGTCTCGCCGAGGTCCTCGGCGACGCGTCCTAGCTGCGCGCGCTTGCGCCGGCGAGCCAGTCGTCGAGCGGCAGAGTCGCGCCGGAGCGCGCCAGGTCGGCGACGCTCGTTCCTGTCTGCGCCAGCGTCGCGACGGTGACGTCGCCGAGCGAGGCGATCGTCACGCGGTTGGAGCGCTCCACCAGGCCGGGCTCCTCGGGCCAGGGCGTGAGCACGACACCAGCGACGTACAGCCCCACAGCGCGGGCGGCCTCGATCGTGAGCAGCGTGTGGTTGATCGTTCCAAGGCCGGGGCGCGCCGCGATCAAGACATCCATCGCCAGATCGCGCGCGTAGTCGCGCATCAGATACGCCCCATCGAGCGGGACCAGCAGACCGCCAGCCCCTTCGCCGACGACGACCTCCGCGCCGGCCGCACAGGCCTCGGCGGCGGCGACCAGCGCTGACGGTTCCAGCGGCTCGCCGGCGAGTTCGGCGGCCAGGTGCGGTGAGACGGCCGGGCCGAAGGTCCGCAGCGTCACGTCCGCGGGGTCTGCGCCGGCCGCGGCAGCCAGCAGCTCATGGTCGGGGGGGCGGCCGGGCTCCGGCTCATCGAGTCCGGTGACCACCGGCTTGATCGCAGCGACGCGCAGCCCTCGTGTCCGCAGCGCCGCGATCGTCGCCGCTGCGACGACGGTCTTGCCGACGCCGGTGTCCGTCCCGGTGATGAAGAGCCGCGGCTGGGCCGGGGTCATGCGGCGGCCGGCTGGCCGTGATCCTCGTGCGGCGCCTGCGCCGTGGCGGTGAGGCCGGCGTCGCGCGCAGCGCGCCCGAGGACCCGCGCGGCGCCGCGCAGCTCCTGGGCGGTGTGCGTCGCCATCACGGTGAGGCGCAGACGCGAGGTCCCGGGCGTGACGGTCGGCGGCCGGATCCCCTGCGCGAAAACACCGTCCTCGAGCGCCATCTCGCAGAGGTCCATCGTGGTCTCTGCGTCGCCGACGATCAGCGGGATGATGTGGGTGTCCGGGCCGCGCACGTCAAACCCCTCCGCCGCGAGCGCCTCGCGCATCACGCGCGCATTGCCGCCGAGCCGCTCAACGAGATGGTCATCCTCGATCAGCAGCTCGAGGGCCGCGAGCGCCGCGGCGACCGACGGCGGCGGCGGCGCGGTCGAGAAGATCAGCGAGCGCGCGCTGTTGACGAGCCAGCGCGCGGTGTCGTCGTCGCACGCGGCGTACGCGCCGTACGACCCGAGCGCCTTGCCGAGCGTGCCGATGACGACGTCGACCTCGCGCTCGAGCCCCGCGGCGTGGACGGCGCCGCGGCCGCCGGGGCCCATGCAGCCCACGCCGTGCGCCTCGTCGACCACCAGGCGCACGTCGTGGCGCCGCGCGAGCCCGACGAGGTCGACGAGCGGCGCGACGTCGCCATCCATCGAGAAGACCGAGTCGGTGACGATCAGCGCGGCGCGGCGCCCTGCCTGCTCGAGGCCCCAGGCGAGGTGCTCGAGGTCGTGGTGGCGATAGACGAACGTGTCGGCGCGCGAGAGCCGGCAGCCGTCGATGATCGAGGCGTGGTTGAGCTCGTCAGAGAAGACGACCTGCCCCGCGCCGCTGAGCGCGCCGATGACGCCCATGTTCGCGAGGTAGCCGGAGCCGAAGAGCAGCGCCGCGTCGGCGTGCTTGAACTCCGCGAGGCGCTTCTCGAGCGCTCGGTGGATCCGCATCGTCCCGGACACCAGGCGCGACGCTCCGGCGCCCGCACCCCAGCGCATCGCCGCATCAGCGGCCGCCTCGCGAACGCGCGGATGATCGGCGAGCCCGAGATAGTTGTTCGAGCAGAGCAGCAGCACCGGCCGGCCGTCGAGCACGATCCGCGGCCCCTGCGGACCGCTGACGATGCGCAGCCGGCGGTAGAGGCCCCGGTCGCGCAAGTCCTCCAGGCGCTGGTGCAGGTCGGTCATCTCAGACCGCGGTCTCCTCGGGCACGACCTGGAGGGCGTCAGGCCAGGCGTTCGGCGCGCCGTCGGGGCGCACCGGGACCGACTGCTCGGCGGGACGGAAGCGCAGCTGCTCGGACGGGTCCCAGAGGCGCACCTCGAGGTCGACGTCGCCGCTCGGTGTGTAGTCGTCGAGGAACTCCTCGACGATGTCTGGGGTCTCGCCGGCCAGGACGCCCGAGCGGTTGTCCGGGCGCGGGTTCGCGCCGTTGTCGGGGTGGCGCGAGATGTTCAGGCCCTGGTCGATGAACATCGCGCGGTCCTCCTCGGGCGTGTTGCCAAGCGTCGTGAGGAAGTTGCCCATCATCACGCCGTTGACCCCGGCGCGGATGGCGAGCGGCTGGAGCTCGGCGAGGTTCTCCACGCGTCCGCCGCAGAGGCGGAACAGGGCGTCGGGGAGAATGAGCCGGAAGATCGCGACCCACTTCACGGCCTCCCACGGATCCATCAGCTCGCGGTCACCGAACTTCGTGCCCGCCTTGGGAATGAGGAGGTTGATCGGGACGCTCGTCGGGTTGATCGAGGCGAGCTCGAAGGCCATCTCGACGCGCTGCGCCTCGCTCTCGCCGAGGTTGAGGATCCCGCCGATGCACGTCTCAAGGCCGGCCTCGCGGACCGCGTCGATCGTGCGCAGACGGCCCTCGTAGCGGACCGTCGTGGAGACCTCGTCGTAGTAGGACTCGGCGGTCTCGACGTTGTGGTGGACGCGCTGGACGCCGGCCTCCTTGAGCTGCTGGGCGCGCTCGACGCTCATGTGGCCGATCGACGCGCAGCGCTTGAGGTTCGTCTGCTCGGAGACGAGGCGGATGCCGTCGAGGAACTTCTGGAAGTCGCGCTTGGAGAGTCCCTGGCCCTGGGTGACCATGCAGAACCGGTGGGCGCCGGCGGCCTCGGCGGCGCGCGCGTGCTCGAGGATCTGCTCGGGCTCCATCATCGCGTGCATCGGCGTCTCCGCCTCGGCGAATCGCGACTGGGCGCAGAACCCGCAGTCCTCCGCGCAGCCGCCGGACTTCGCGTTGACGAGCGAGCACATGTCGGTGCTGTCGCCGAAGCGCTCGACCCGCGCCGCCCAGGCGCGTTCGACGAGGGCCTCGATGTCCTGCGGGGCGGTGAGCGCGCCCAGCTGGAGGGCTTCTTCAGGGGTGATCAGCGGGGGCATGGAACGTCGTCTCCGTCGGTGGTTGCGGCTCCCAGAGTGTCAGCGATGCCGGACGGCCACGGGGCGCTCAGGAGTGAGGATCATCCATTGTCCAGATCGGCGACGAGCGGCGCGTGGTCACTGGGCTTCTCGCCCTTGCGCAGCTCGCGCGCGATGCCGCAGGCGCGCAGTCGCGGGGCCAGATCGCGGGACACGAGCAGCAGGTCGATGCGCAGGCCGAGGCCGCGATGGAAGCTGCCGCCGCGGTAGTCCCACCACGTGTGGTGGACGCCGTCCGGGTCGAGTGCGCGGTATGCGTCGACGAGTCCGCCGCGCTCGAGCACGTCGCGCAGCCGGCCGCGCTCGTCCTCGGTCACGTGGGTTGCACCTACGAACGCCGCGGGGTCGTAGACGTCGACGTCCTCGGGTGCGACGTTGAAGTCGCCGCCGACGATCAGCGGCTCACCGGCGATGTCGGCCGCGCGGGCGCCCATCGCTTCCAGGAAGCGCAGCTTCTCGTCGAACGTCGTGCTGCCGACCTCCCGGCCGTTGACGACGTAGGCGCTCGCCACACGCACACCGAGCCCGGGGATGTGCGCCTCGACCCAGCGCGCCTCCTCGGGGCGCACCTCGCCCGGCAGGCCGGTCGCGGCGTGCTCGAGCCCGAGGCCCGCGCGGGCGAGCACAGCAACGCCTGCCCAGCGCCCGCCACTGTGGTGGACGCTCTCGTAGCCCGCCGCGAGCAGCTCGTCGCCGGGATACGCCTCGGGGGTCGTCTTCGTCTCCTGCAGGAGCACGACGTCCGGGGCGACGGTGCCGAGGAACTCGAGGACGCGCGGCATCCGCGCGCGCAGCGAGTTGACGTTCCAGGTCGCGATCCTCATCGGCCCTGCCAGCGTGGCGCGCGCTTCTGCGCGAACGCGTCGACGCCCTCGCGCAGGTCCTCGGACTCAAAGCACGCCGCACGCAGCTCGAGCAGCTCGCGCTCGACCGCCGGGTCGAGCGCCGCCTGGGCGCGCTCGAGCTCGCGCAGGACCCGCTTGTTGCCGCGCACACTCAGCGGCGCGTTGCCCGCGAGCTCGCCGGCCCAGTCGAGCGCCGCGCTCATCAGCGCCTCATCGGTGACGACGTCGTTCACGAGGCCCCAGTCTGCTGCCGTCTGCGCGCTGATGCGCCGCCCGACGAGGAAGAGCTCGCGCGTGCGCGGGAAGCCGACGGCTTCGACGAACCGCTGCAGACCGGTGTGGGAGTAGACGACGCCGAGCTTCGCGGGCGGCATGCCGAAGCGTGCGCCCGCCGCCGCAACCCGCAGATCGCAGGCGAGCGCGAGCTCAAGCCCGCCTCCGAGCGCGGTCCCGTTGATGGCCGCGACGACCGGGACGTCGGTGGCGTCGAGCGCGCGCAGCGCGTCGGCGAACGGGTGCGCGACGAGCCGCTCAGCCTCGACGGCGAAGACGTCGTCCGGGATCTCCGCGATGTCGTAGCCCGCGCAGAAGTGCCGGCCCTCGCCGGTGATGACGATGCAGCGCACGCCCTCCGGCTCGGGCTCGAGCGCCGCGGTGATCGCGCGCAGGATCTCGTGGTCGAGCGCCCCACCCTTCGTGGGGTTCGAGATGGTCAGGCGCAGGATCCCGTCCGCGGGCCGGTCCTCGATCAGGCGGCCGGGCATGCGCGTGCGCCCGTCAGTCCAGGACGACGAGGGTGTCGCCCTCGTTGACCGCCTGGCCCTCCTCGCAGAGGATCTCGCGGACCGTGCCGGCGTCCTCCGCCTCGACGGGCATCTCCATCTTCATCGACTCCAGAATGGCGACGGTGTCGCCCTCGGCGATCTGGTCGCCGACCTGGCATTCGATCTTCCACACAGTGCCCGTGATGTGGGCCTCGATGTCCGGCACGGGGGGGCTCTCCTGACGGGGTGACCTGAAGGGCTGGCACCATAGCCCTCGTGATGGACGCCACCAGCCTTGCCGTTGTGATCGCCGCTCGGGACGAGGCGGACCGGATCGGCGTCACCGTCGCCGCCGTCCGCGAGGCCTTCCCGGGCGCGCTCGTCGTCGTCGGCGACGACGGTTCACGCGACGCGACGGCCGAGGTCGCCCGCGCGGCCGGGGCCCAGGTCGTCTCGCTGCCGCGCCCGGAGGGCAAGGGCGGGGCGGCGAGTCTCGCCGCCGAACTCGCGCTCGCTGCAGGGCCGGCAACCATCCTGCTCTGCGACGCCGATCTCGGCACGAGCGCCGCCGGGCTCGCCGTCCTCGTCGAGGCGGTCGAGCGTGACGAGTGCGATCTGGCGATCGCGATCTTCGCGCGCAAGGTCGGCGGCGGCTTCGGCATCGCCGTCGGTTTCGCCCACTGGGCGATCCTCAAACTCACCGGCCTCGATCTCCAGGCGCCGATCTCGGGGCAGCGTGCGATGCGTGCCGAGACGCTCGACGTCGTCACCCCGTTCGCGCCGCGCTTCGGGATGGAGATCGGCATGACCGTCGACGCCGCCCGCGCGGGCTTCCGCGTCCAAGAGATTCCGGTCGAGCTCGAGCACCGCGCGACCGGGCGCACGTGGCGCGGCTTCCGTCACCGCTTCCGGCAGCTGCGTGACTTCGTCCCCGTCTACCTCGCGCGGCGCCGCGTGCGCTGACCGCCGTGATCCTCGCCATCGACCAGGGGACGACGGGCAGCACCTGCCTCCTCGTCGACGGCGAGGCGGGCGTCCTCGGGCGCGCCACGCGTGAGATCGAGCAGCACTTCCCGCAGCCCGGCTGGGTCGAGCACGACCTGCGCGACCTCTGGGAGGTGACGCGCGCCGTCGCGCTCGAGGCGCTCGCGGACGCCGGCGCCGGCCCAGGCGACGTGCGCGCGATCGGCATCACGAACCAGCGCGAGACCGCCTGCGCCTGGGACCCACAGACCGGCGAGCCGCTCCACCGCGCGATCGTCTGGCAGGACCGGCGCACCGCCGGCCGCTGCGATGACCTGCGCGCCGGCGGCCTCGCCCCGATCGTGCGCGAGCGCACCGGCCTCGTGCTCGACCCGTACTTCTCCGCGACGAAGTTCGAGTGGCTCCTCACCCACGTCGACGGGCTGCGCGACCGAGTCGCACAGGGGCGCGCCGTGCTCGGCACCGTCGACTCGTGGCTCGCCTGGAACCTCACCGGCGAGCACGTCACGGACCCGTCGAACGCCTCGCGCACGATGCTCTACGACCTCCATGAGGGCACCTGGTCGGTCGAACTCTGCGACCGCCTCGGCATCCCGATCAGGGGACTCGCGGTGGTGCGCCCCTCGATCGGCGAGAGCGGGCGCGTGCAGCCCGGCGCGCTCCCCGGCCACGAGGGCGTCCCGGTCACCGCCATCGCCGGCGACCAGCAGGCCTCGCTCTACGGCCAGGCGTGCCTGGATCCGGGGATGGGCAAGGCGACCTTCGGCACCGGCGTCTTCGCGCTCGTGAACACCGGTGACGCCGTGCCGCCGGTCCCGAAGGGGCTGCTCGCGACCGTCGCGTGGTCGATCGGGCAGCGTCGGACCTACGCGCTGGAGGCATCGATCTTCGCTGGAGGCGCGGCTGTCCAGTGGCTGCGCGACGGGCTCGGGATCATCAGCGAGGCCGGCGAGACGGATGCGCTGGCTCGCTCCCTCAGCGGCAACGACGGCGTCTATCTCGTGCCCGCGTTCGCCGGGCTCGGCTCGCCGCACTGGGACCCGTACGCGCGCGGCACGATCGTCGGCCTCACACGCGGTACCGGCCCGGCGCATCTCGCGCGCGCCACCCTCGAGGCGATCGCCTACCAGACGGTCGACGCCGTGCGGGCGATCGAAACCGCCAGCGGCACGCCGCTGCGTGTGCTGAAGGCCGACGGCGGCGCCTGCGCCAATCGCTGGCTCATGCAGTTCCAGGCCGACGTCCTCGGCGTGCCGGTCGTCGTCCCGGAGGTTCTCGACACCACCGCGCTCGGGGTGGCGCTGATGGCGGGGGTCGGCGCGGGGATGTGGACGCAGCAGCAGGTCGGCGAGCTCTGGCACGAGCGCGAGCGGTTCGAGCCGGCGATGGCGGCAGACGAGCGTGCGGCGCTGCTGGCAGGATGGGGGAGGGCGCTCGAGCGCTCCCGCTCGTGGGCCGAGTGATCGGTGAGCGGTGAAGCGAGCCCGAGGACGACGATGACCGACGACGACACGCAGCACGACGAGCAGCGCGAGGCCGAGGCGGCCGGGCTCGTGCGCATCCGCGAGCAGGCCTACGTCGACGAGCGCAGCGCCGACGCGCTGCAGCGCTACTACGACACGCCGATGCGCCGGCCCCCGGGCCTCATGTACACGGTCGTGCGGGTCGTCCTCTCGATCGTCGCGTGGACGTTCTTCCGCTCACGCGCGCTCGACGTCGACCGCATCCCCGCGACCGGCCCCGTGATCTTCGCGCCGAACCACTTCTCGAACATCGATCACTTCTTCGTCGCCTCGTACACCCGGCGCAAGGTGCAGTTCATGGCCAAGTCGCAGCTCTACAAGGGCCCGTTCGCCGAGGTCATGCGCCGTGGCGGCGTCTTCCCCGTGCAGCGCGGCCGCGCCGACGAGCAGAGCTTTGAGATCGCCCGCCGGATCCTCGCGCGCGGCGGGAGTGTCTGCATCTACTCCGAGGGCGGCCGCTCGCGCACCGGCCGGCTCGCCGACAAGCCCAAGCGCGGCGTCGGGCGGATCGCCCTGGAGAGCGGCGCGGCGGTCGTCCCCGTCGCGATCCACGGCTCGCAGCGGGCGCGCAACTGGAAGCGCCTGCAGTTCCCGCGCGTCGCGGTGCGCTTCGGCGATCCGATCCGCTGGGACGTCATCGCCGAGCCGACGCGCGAGCAGCAGCAGGCGGTCGCGGACGAGATCTTCGCGCAGATCCGCGCGCTCTACGCGACGCTCGACGAGGACTGACCCGCATGCCGGTCGAGACGCTGCGTGACGGCGTGCTCGGTGGGCTCCACGTCGTCGATACCGGGGCGCCGAGCGCCGTCGTGGCACGCTGCGCCGCGCTCGGCGCGCAGGTTCACCCGCTCGATCCGGGCGCGGGCGAGCTGGCGATGGCCGAGGTCGCCGCTGCGCTGCCCGGAGCGGTGGCCGTGGTCGCCGGCGTGGACCTGCAGGTCGAGCCGGGCGAGGCGCTCGCGCGCGCATGGGAGGCGGTGCGCGCCGTCGTCGCCGGGCACCTCATCCCGTCGCGCTTCGGCCGCGTCGTGCTCATCGCCCCGGCGCCCGGCGCGCACGCGCAGGCCCTCGAGATCCGCGCCGCGCTCGACAACCTCGCGCGCACGACCGGCGTCGAGTGGGCGCGCCACGGGATCCGCGTCGTCGCCGTCCTGCCCGGCGACGCGACGCCTCCTGACGTGCTCGCGGAGCTCGTCGCCTACGTCATCTCGCCTGCCGGCGACTACATCTCCGGCACGTCGATCGAGCTCGACGCCCTCGCCTAGAGGCCGTACGAGCGGCCGATCACGTCGAGCATGATCTCGTCGGTGCCCGCGCCGATCCGGTTGAGCCGCATGTCGCGCCAGATGCGCTCGATGCCGTACTCCTTCATGTAGCCCGCGCCGCCGTGGATCTGGATGCACTCATCGGCGACGGCGACGGAGATCTGCGCCGCGTAGAGCTTCGCCATCGAGATCTCGCGGACCGGGTACTCGCCGTTCTGGAAGCGCCAGGCGGTCATGTAGACGAGCTGGCGCGCGGCCTCGATCTTCGTCGCCATCTCCGCGACCTTGTGCCGCGTCACCTGGAACTTGCCGATCGGTCGCCCGAAGGCCGTGCGCTCGAGCGCGAATTGGATCGTCTTGTCGAGCGCGAATTGGGCGCCCGCCACGCAGCCGGCAGCGCCGATCAGGCGCTCGCCCTGGAGCTCCCACATGATGTGGTAGAAGCCCTTGCCCTTCTCCCCGAGGACCGCGGTCGCGGGGACGCGCACGTCCTGGAAGGCGAGCAGCGCCGTGTCCGAGGCGTGCATGCCGAGCTTCTCCAGGCGCTTCTCGCGGATCACGCCGGGCGCGTCCATGGGGACGAGGAAGAGGGTGAACCCGTCGTACCCCGCGTCCGGATCGGTCTTCGTGACGAGGACGATCATGTCGGCGCGGTGGCCGTTCGTGATGTACGTCTTCGCGCCGTTGATGACGTACTCGTCGGTCACCTCGTCGTAGCGCGCGTGCGTGCGGATCGCGGCGACGTCGGAGCCGGCGTCGGGCTCGGTGATGCCGAGGCAGAGGATCTTCTCGCCGCGGATCGCGGGGACGAGCCACTCCTGCTTCTGCTCCTGCGTCCCGAAGGCGAGGATCGGCGGCATCGCCATGTCGGTGTGGACCGCGACGCCCATCGCAAGGCCCCCGGAGTTCGCGTGGACGAGTTCCTCGGCGAGGACGAGGGACGTGTAGTAGTCGCCGCCCTGGCCGCCGTACTCTTCGGGCTTGTCGAGCCCGAGGAACCCGAGCTCGCCCATGCGGTGGAAGACCGAATCCGGGAAGGTCGTCTCCTCCCACTCGTCTGCGTGCGGAGCGAGCTCCTTGAGCGCGTAGGCGCGGATCGTCTCGCGCAGCTGCTCGTGCTCCTCGGTGAAGATGAAGTGCCGCTTCCCGCCGCCGTGCTCGGGCTTGAGGACCTTCGATTCGGTGGCCATCGCCCGACCGTATCGCAGCCCCGCAAGAGTGAATAGTCGTACGTCGCACTTGTCGCTGCGCCGCTCAGGGCGTGTAGCGTGGCGCCCATGTCCGAGACGTCAGCGGTGCGCTACGAGGTCGACGGCCTCGTCGCCACGATCAGCATGGATCAGCCCGACTCGCGCAACGCGCTGTCCGACGAGATGCTCGACGGCCTGATCGCCGCGTTCGAGCGCGCCCGCGACGACGACGCCGCACGCGTCGTGGTGCTCGCGAGCACGCACGAGAAGGTCTTCAGCGCGGGCGGGAACCTGTCCGGCTTCGCCGCCGACGTGGCGCTCGTCCACAAGTACGAGGGGATCAAGCGGTTCCCGCGGCTCTTCGAGACGATCGGCACCCTCGGCAAGCCGTCGATCTGCGCCGCGCGCGGCCACGTGATCGCCGGGTCGCTCGGCGTCGCGCTCGCGTGTGACCTCATCATCGCCAGCGACGTCGCGACCTTCTCGACGCCCGAGATCAATGTCGGGGTCTTCCCGTTCATGATCATGGCGCTGATCTACCGCAACGTCGGGCGCAAGAAGGCCTCCGAGATGCTGCTCCTCGGCGAGCGTTTCGATGCGGTCGAGGCCGAACGGATCGGGCTCGTCAACCGCGTCGTCCCGGCGGCCGAGTTCGACGCCGCGGTCGCCGACTGGGCGGCGCGGCTGGCGGGCAAGTCGCCGGTGCTCATGAAGCTCGGCAAGGACGCGATGTGGCGCCAGCAGGACCTGCCGCTCGCCGAGGCGCTCGACTTCCTGCGCACGCAGCTCACGCTCGCCTTCTCCACCGAGGACATCCAGGAGGGCGTCAGCGCCTTCTTTGAGAAGCGCGAGCCCGAGTGGAAGGGCCGCTGAAGATGCCGGACGCACCCGAAACCCAGCCGAGCCTCCTGCGGCCGCTTGTCGAGGACCTGCACGCGCGTCGCGCACAGGCGCTGCTCGGCGGCGGCGAGGAGAAGATCGCCCGTCAGCACGCCGACGGCAAGCTCACTGCGCGCGAGCGCATCGCCCTGCTCGTCGACGAGGGCACCTTCACCGAGCTCGGCGTCCACGGCGGCATCCACTACTCCGTGCGCGGCCTTGAGGACCGCGAGGCGCCGGCCGACGGCGTCATCACCGGCTACGGCAAGGTCGACGGGCGGATGGTCGCTGTCTGCGCCTACGACTTCACCGTTATGGCCGGCTCGATGGGCACGACCGGCGAGGTCAAGGTCACGCGTCTGCGCGAGCTCGCCCTGACCAAGCGGCTGCCGTTCATCTGGCTGCTCGACTCGGCGGGCGCGCGCATCCAGGAGGCGGTCGGCTCGCTCTTCGCCGGCTCCGGTCATCTCTTCCGCGAGGAGGTGGTGATGAGCGGCGTCGTCCCACAGATCGCCGCGCTCATGGGTCCGTGCGCCGCGGGCACCGCGTACATCCCGGGGCTCGCGGACTTCGTCCCGATGGTCAAGGGCCGCGGCTCGATGGCGCTCGCAGGGCCGCACCTCGTGCGCGCCGCGATCGGTGAGGACGTCACCCAGGAAGAGCTCGGCGGCTCGCGCGTCCACTGCCGCAAGTCCGGTGTCGGCGACCTTGAGGTCGACTCGGACGAGGAGTGCATCGCCAAGATCCGCGAGTACCTCTCGTACATGCCCTCGCACAACGAGGAGGCCCCGCCGCGCCGGCAGGCGACCGATCCGGTCGACCGCATGGAGGAGGCGCTGCTCGACGCGCTGCCGCCGTCCAACCGCCAGCCGCACGACATGTACGACGTGATCCGCGCGATCGTCGACGACGGCGAGATCTTCGACATGAAGGGGCAGTGGGCGAAGACGATCATCACCTGCCTGGCGCGCTTCGACGGACGCTCCGTGGGGATCGTCGCGAACCAGCCGAAGCACCTCGGCGGCATCCTCGACAACGACTCCGCCGACAAGGCCGCGCGCTTCGTGAACCTCTGCAACGCCTATGGCATCCCGCTCGTCTTCCTCGTCGACGTGCCGGGCTTCATGGTCGGGACCAAGGTCGAGGCGGAGGGCATCATCCGCCACGGCGCGAAGATGCTCTACGCCGTCAGTAACGCGACCGTCCCGAAGATCACGGTCGTGCTGCGCAAGGCGTACGGCGCCGGGTATTTCGTGATGAATGGCCGCGCCTACGAGCCGGATCTCATCGTCGCGTGGCCGAGCGCGGAGATCAGCGTCATGGGGGCCGAGGGCGCGGTCGAGATCATCATGCGCCGGCAGCTCGAGGAGGCCGAGGACCCGGAGGCGCTACGCGCCCAGGCGGTCGATGGCTTACGCCAGATCATCGACGTCTACATCGCGGCGCGCAACGGGATGATCGACGACGTCATCGACCCGCGCGAGACGCGCCCCGTGATCTGCAAGGCGCTCGAGATGGCCGAGGGCAAGCGCGTCGAGCGCCCCTGGAAGCGCAACGGCGTCGTGCCTGTCTGAGCGGCGCGCCGCTCAGCGGAACGGCGGCTCTTGCGCGGCGCCGAAGGCATCGGGCATCCCTGTGCTCACGCGCATCGGGTAGACGGGGCCGCGCTTGTCGAGGAACGACGTGACGCCCTCAGCGGCGTCGGAGCTGCCACCCCGGATCGCCAGCAGCTGCGACTCGATGCGGTGCGCGTCCATCGGGTGCGGGGCATCGAGCATCTGCCAGAGGAGCTGGCGGGTGAGCGAGACGGAGACCGGCGCGGTGTTGTCCGCGATCTCGCGCGCGAGCGCGTAGGCGGCCGGCAGCAGGTCGTCCGGCTCGTGGAGGCTGCGCACGAGCCCGCCGCGCAGCGCCTCCTGCGCGTCGAAGACGCGGCCGGTCGTGCACCACTCGAGCGCCTGGCCGATCCCGACGACGCGCGGCAGGAACCAGCTGGAGCACGACTCCGGGACGATGCCGCGCCGCGTGAAGACGAACCCGAACTTCGCCGCGGTCGACGCGAGGCGCACGTCCATCGGGAGCTGGAGCGTCGCGCCGACGCCGACGGCCGGGCCGTTGACGGCGGCGATCAGCGGCTTCAGGCAGCGGAAGAGGCGCAGCGCGACCGTGCCGCCCATGTCGCGGTGCGCGAGCTCGTCGGTCTCCGCGCTGAACGTGTCCGCGCCCGCCGACAGGTCCGAGCCGGCGCAGAACCCGCGCCCGGCGCCGGTCACCACGACGGCCCGCACATCATCGTCCGCGTCGATGGTGTCCAGGGCTGCCTTGACCTCCTCGGCCATCTGGTCGGTGAAGGCGTTGAGCTTCTCCGGGCGGCTGAGCGTCAGCGTCGCGACGCCATCTGCGACGGCGTAGGTGATCTGCTCGAAGGCGGGAGCGGTGGGCATGGCGCAAGCGTATGCCCCACACGGGCGCCCGCATACATGACGACGGCCCCACCGCTCGAGAGCGACGGGGCCGTGGTCGAAGCAATCGGCGCGCACGGCGCCGGCTACGGTCGGTCCCCCCGGACCACCGGTCGCCACGCGCGCCTAAGGCCTTACGGCCTGCGGGAAGGACCCTCCCCTACACAGCTCTCGGGCTGCTCTGGAATACCTCAAGATCTGGTCAAGGCCCAGGGCTCGGTTGTTTGACGCCCAGGGGCTCGGTCGTCAGGGTGCCGGGCGTGAGCCTCGAGGATCCCGTCGTCATCACCTGCGCCATCTCCGGCGTGATCGCCAACCGCGACCAGTGCCCGGCGATCCCCTACACGCCGTCCGAGTACGCGGCCGAGGCGCGGCGAATCGTCGACGAGGGCGGCGTGATGGTCCACATCCACGCCCGCACCCCGGAGGGGTTCCCGTCGTTCGAGGTCGCCGACTACGCGGCGATCACCGCCGCGATCCGCGCGGAGGTCGGGAGCGCCGCGATCATCAACTTCTCCACGGGTGCCATCGGCGTCCCGGTCGACAAGCGCGTCGCATACCTGCGCGAGGTCGGCCCGGAGGTCGCCGCGCTCAACATGGGGTCGCTGAACTACGCGAAGTACTCACGCAGCCGCAAGGAGTTCGTCTTCAGCGCCGTCTTCGCCAATCCGCTGGAGGAGATCGTCGAGCTGTTGCGCGCGATGAATGACCTCGGGATCAAGCCGGAGCACGAGTGCTTCGACCTCGGGCACGTCGGGACGCTCACGCCGCTCCTCGACATGGGCGTCCTGCAGCGCCCGCTCCACGTCAACTGCGTGATGGGCGTCGTCGGCGGCGTTCCGCCGACCGCCCGCAACCTCGCGGCGATGGTCGACAACCTGCCGCCGTCCGGGCACACGCGCCACCACTGGTCGGTCGTCGGGATCTCCCGCGACCAGTGGATGCTCGTCTCCGCGGCGCTCGCGCTCGGCGGCTCGGTGCGCGTCGGCCTCGAGGACAATTTCTACCTTCCGGACGGCGAGATGGCCCGCTCCAACGGCGACCTCGTCGCCAAGGCGCGCGAGATGACCATCAACGCAGGGCGCCGGCCGGCGACGGTCGGCGAGGCGCGTAGGCTCCTCGGCCTCACCGACCCCGACTGATCCGATCAGGAGTCCGACCATGAGTCTCCCCCTGGAGGGCGTGCGCGTCCTCGATATGTCTCGGCTGCTCCCTGGGCCGTTCTGCTCGCTCCTGCTCGCCGACTTCGGGGCGGACGTCCTGAAGATCGAGGACATGGGGATCGGCGACTACGCGCGCTGGGCGCCGCCATTCCACGAGGGCGTCGAGGGCGGCGCGGGCGCGGCGATCTTCGTCGGGCTCAACCGCAACAAGCGCTCGCTGCGCGTCAACCTCAAGGCGCCCGAGGGCAAGGAGATCTTCCTGAAGCTTGTCGCGGGCGCGGACGTCGTCCTTGACTCCTTCCGGCCGGGTGTGCTCGAGCGCCTCGGCGTCGGCTACGAGCAGATGCGCGCGGCCAATCCCGGGATCATCCACTGCGCGATCACCGGCTACGGCCTCGACGGCCCGCTGCGCGACCGCTCGGGCCACGACCTGAACTACCTCGCGCGCATCGGCCTGCTCGGCCTCGGCGGCGATGACGGCGCGCCGCTCGTCCAGTCGGCCGCGCAGATCGCCGACATCGGCGGCGGCGGCCTCATGGCGGCCTTCGGAATCATGGCGGCGCTGCGTGAGCGCGAGCGTTCGGGCGAGGGGCAGGTCGTCGACATCTCGATGGCCGACGGCGCGCTCTCGTGGCTGACGATGCTCGCAGCCAACACGCTCGCGGACGGCAGCGTCCCGCGCCGCGGCGACCTCGCCCTGGGCGGCGGCTTCCTCTGTTATCGCCCGTACCCCTGCGCCGACGGGCATGTCGCGCTCGGCGCGCTCGAGCCGAAGTTCTTCCAGAACTTCCTCGCCGGGGTGGGGCGCGAGGAGCTCGCCGAGCACCAGTTCGAAGGGCCGGGCACGCCTGCCCACGCTGAGCTCGAGGCGATCTTCGCGGCACGCACGCGCGCCGAGTGGGCCGCCTTCGCCGAGCAGCACGACTGCTGTCTTGAGCCCGTGCTGGCACTCGACGAGGCGCTCGACTCCGAGCTCGTGCGCGAGCGCGAGATGGTCGTCGAGATCGCCCAGCCAGGCGCCGCAGCCCCGGTGCGCACGCTCGGCAATCCGGTCAAGCTCTCGCGCACGCCGGGCGACGTGCACCGGCTCCACGCGCCGCAGCTCGGCGAGCACACGCAGGATGCGCTGCGCGATGCGGGCTATGGCGAGGAGGAGATCGCCGCGCTGCTTGAGCAGGGCGTCGTCGGGCTGCCCCCGGAGGAGCAGCTCGGGTCCTTCCTGACGTGACGGGCACTCACCAACGCGCGTCGTGGCGCTCCATCACGCCGAACCCTTCTGTGAGCGTCACCGCGCCTGGGAGCGTCCCGGCGAAGGTGCCAAACGGCTGGCGGTAGCTGCTGCGCACGACGAGCAGGCGGTCGGTGCGCGCGCGCTGCGCCTCGGCGCTGAAGCGCAGCGCCGCCGCGTCCCGCTCGAAGCTGACGGTCGAGAGGTCATCGGTGAAACGGGCGGGGACGGTCTCTTGCGCCGCGCCGTCGATCCACACCGTGCGCTCGCTCCGGCGCGGCGCGTCGTGGATGCCGCGCACGAGGTTCCAGCGCACGTCGCGCCCGTCGGGCGTGCGGCCCGCGCCCGCCGACCACTCCCAGGAGGTGACACGCGCGTGGTACCCGGCCGACATGTCGACGAGGCCCGGCGCATCGACCCTGTGGACGCGCCCGCCCGCCGTGACCGAGCCGGTTGCGTGGACCGGCAGCTTGCGCGTCCAGATGAACGAGGCCCCGTGCGGGCTCGTCACCTCGACGGGCTCGCCCGCGGGGGCGAGCTCCAGGTCGATCTGCGCCGCGCGCGTGTGCACCCTCAGCCGCTGCGCGTCGGGGCACACGCGGCCCGGGAGGAAGGTCGTCCCCTGCGTGAGCTCACCGCTCGCGCGGTCGAGGACCGCCCAGAAGGCCTGCGGCAGCCCGCCGACGTGGACCTGCGCGGCGCAGAGCATGAGCTCCGGCCCGTAGACGCCCACGTAGGTCCAGCGTTTGAGCGGGCGGCCGTCGCGCCAGAGGGGCATCCGCGCGGGCGGCAGCGGCAGTCCGGCGGGGCGCGTCGTGCCGTCGCTGCGCAGCGGAAGAGCGGAGGTCACGGGGCTATTCTTGCCGCCTGCGAGTCGCCGCCGTCCAGCTCACCGCCACACCCGACGCCGCTGCGAATCTCGAGGCGGCCGATCGCCTCGTCCGCGCGGCCGCAGGTCGCGGCGCCCAGCTCGTCCTCCTGCCGGAGAAATGGAACCTCCTCGGGCCCGGAAAGGTGCTGCGCGCAGGCGCCGAGGACCGCGACGGGCCGGCGGTCACCTGGGCCTGCGCGGTCGCGCGTGAGCTCGGCATCGACCTCGTCGCCGGGTCGATCTCCGAGCGCGTGCCCGGCGAGGACAAGCTGCGCAACACGTCGCTCCACATCGGTCCAGACGGCGCGGTGCGCGCGGCGTACCGCAAGGTCCACCTCTTCGATGTCGAGGTCGACGGCACCGTCTACCGCGAGTCGGACCACGAGTCCGCGGGGGAGCGCCTCACGCTCACGACGCTCGCTGACGGCACCCTCGCGGGCCTGAGCATCTGTTACGACGTGCGCTTCCCCGAGCTCTACCGCGAGCTCACGATCGCCGGCGCGCGCATCCTGCTCGTGCCCGCGGCCTTCACCGTCGCCACCACGCGCGATCATTGGGAGGTGCTCCTACGCGCCCGGGCGATCGAGAACCAGTGCTTCGTCGTCGCGGCGAACCAGATCGGCGAGCACAGCCCGGGCCTCGCCTCCGGCGGGCGCTCGATGATCGTCGACCCGTGGGGGATCGTGCTCGCGCAGGCGCCGGACACGCCCGGCGTCATCGTCGCCGACCTCGATCTCGCCGCGCAGGAGGCCCTGCGCGGGCGCCTGCCCGTCCTCGCCGCGCGGCGGCCGGACGCCTACGGCCCGCCGGAGCGCGCGTAGCGATGGCGGGGCGGCCCACAGCGCAGGCGGCCGAGAAGCGCCGCCTGATCCTCGAGGCCGCGGTGCGCGTCTTCGCTCGCGAGGGCTTCAACGGCGCGCGCGTCTCCGACGTCGCCGATGAGGCCGGCATCGCCTACGGGCTCGTCTACCACTACTTCCGCTCGAAGGACGAGATCCTCGACACGATCTTCCTCGAGCGCTGGAACGTCATGCTCGAGGCGATCACCGGCGTGCGTGAGCAGCCGCTCACCGCGCGCGAGCAGCTCGAGGCGGTCGCCTCGTTCATCGTCGAGTCATACCGCCGCGACCCGGACGTCATGAAGGTCATCGTCGTCGAGGTCACGCGCGCCGCCAACAGCTTCGGGCGCGCGCACCTCGCGCAGATCCGCGAGGCGTACGACGGCATCGCCGCCATCGTCGCCGCGGGGCAGGCGTCGGGCGAGCTGCGCGACACCGTCACGCCGGCGTTCGCCGCGATGGCCTTCTACGGCGCGATCGAGCAGGTCCTCACCGGCTGGATCTTCGACGTGCTGCCCGGGGCGCCCGAGGATGTCGACCAGGCCAAAGCGTTCGTCGTCGAGACGATCTGCGGCGGCCTGGACGCACGCTGACCACCATCCCAGGGGCCCGCGAGGCGGTAGGGTCCGGCCCAATGCCGCAGAACGAGATGGTCAAGCGCCTGATGTGGATGGGCTTCATCGCGGGTCTCGAGTCGCTCGCGAGCATCGTCGCGATCCGCATCGCCGTCACGCTGTGGCGGCGCATCTACGGTGAGGATCCTCCAGGGGGCGACCGATGACGAGTCAGCCCGCAAGTCCCTTCGATCACGGTCGGCCCGACCCGGCCCCCGTGGTGCCCGCCGCCGAACCGCGCCCGCTGACCGAGGCGCGGCCGGAGATCCTCATCGGCGCCGCCGCTGCCGGTGGATTCATCTTCGCCAAGCTCCTGGGGCGCGTCCGTGGCCGCTGACGATCAGACGAGCCAGCTCGCCAAGGCGATCCAGCAGGTCACCGCCAGCACGCAGGCGCTGATCCGCGACGAGATCGAGCTCGCGAAGCTCGAGCTGCGCCAGAAGGGCCGCGTCATCACGCGCGGGACCGTCATCGCCGCGGCTGCGGGGCTCTTCGTCATCGGCGCGCTCATCCTCCTGCTCTTCGGCACCGCGTTCCTCGTCGCCGATCTGATCTCGGACGACCACGTCTTCTGGGGCTTCTTCGTCGTCGCGATCCTCCTACTTGTGCTCGCCGCTGTCGCCGGCGCGCTCGCCGGTAAGGCGTTCAAGAAGGCCAAGGCGCCGGTGCCCGACCAGGCGCTCGCGCAGGCCCGCGTCACCAAGGCGACCTTCGAGCGCGAGACGGCGCTCACCCGCGAGCAGGTTCGTGAGGCCATCGTTCATCCCGAGGAGGAGCGCTCGTGACCCCGCCCCAGCGCAGCGCGGACGAGATCCGCGCATCGATCGCCGGTAACCAGCAGGCGCTCGCCGGCTCGCTCACGCGCCTTCGCGGTGAGCTCGTGCACGTCGCGGACTGGCGCCGCCAGGTCAATCGGAACAAGCCGAAGGTCATCGCCGGCGCTGCGGTCGCAGGGTTTGTGATCGGCGGCGGGATCGCCGCGATCTTCGGCCGTCGGCGCTAGAGCCGCTCGGACAGCAGCTCGGGTGCCATCGACCCGGCGCCGAGCAGGCCCGGCCCGGTGTGCGTCCCGATCACGGGGCCGATCTCCGACACGAAGACCGGCGGGCAGCCCATCACCTCGGTCCCCGCCTCGACGAGCCGGGCGGCCGTCTCGGGGTCCTGGATGTGCTGGACGACCCAGGCGGTGAGGCCGTCCGCGGCGCGCGAGCGCAGCAGCTCGACCATGCGCTCGAAGGCGCGGCGACTCGTGCGCACGCGCTCGACCGGCGCCATCTGGCCGTCCTGGAAGGTGAGGATCGGCTTCACGCGCAGCGCGGTGCCGATCCACGCCTGAGCGAGGCCGATCCGCCCGCCGCGCTGGAGGAACTCGAGCGTGTCGACGGCGAACCAGAAGCCGAAGGTGTCGACCGCGCGCCGGGCGCGGTCGGCGACCTGATCGACGTTCCCGCCGCCGCGCACCGCGGCAGCGGCGGCGAGCGCGACGAGGCCCGCACCGCCGCACGCGCTGCGTGAGTCGATGACCTCGATGCGGCGCTGCGGGTTATCGGCCATCGCCTGCTCGGCGGCCTGGCGGGCGGCCTCGACGGTTCCGGAGATGCCGCCCGAGAGGTGGATCGAGACAATGTCGTTGCCCTGCGCCATCAGCGGCTCGTAGATCGCGAGGAAGTCGCCGACCGACGGCTGCGAGGTCGTCGGGAGCGACGCCGCCGTGCGCAGGCCGTCGTAGAAGTGCGTGTAGTCGGGGAGGTCAGCCTCGGGGACCGACTTGCCGTCCATGTTCACGTAGAGGCTGACCTGGTGGAGCCCCGCCTCGTCCGCGACCGCACGTGGCAGATAGGTCGTCGAATCGGTCACAACGGCAACGGGCATCGTGCGCAGCCTACGGCGCAGGCTCGAGCGCTGCATGCCGGGGTAGGCTCCCCGTCCGATGGCGACGCTCTACCGCTGCCGCACCCCGACCGATCGCCTGTGCCCGTGCGGCCGCGTGGCGCGCGAACTGCGCCGCCAGGGCATCGACGCCGAAGAGGTGCGCGTCGCCCGCCGCAGGCGCGACCGTGACGACGTCGCGGCGGTGAGCGGCCAGCGCGTCGTCCCGCTGCTCGTCCTCGACGGCGAGGCGATCTGCGACTCGCGGCGCATCGTCGAGCACCTACGCCACCGCGCGGGGCAGTAGCGTTCACGCTGTGAGCAAGGCCGACGCCACCGACATCGTCGCAACGGGCCTCGCGGTCCTCGCGATCTTCGCGCAGGTCCTGCTGGCGCTGCTGCTCGTGCTCGCGCTGCTGGCGCTCGTGTGGCCCGGTGCGCGCGCGGTGCTGCGCGACGTGCGCGATGCGCTCGCCGGCAAGGAGCTGTGGCTCGCCTGGGCGGTCGCCGCGTTCGCGACGCTCGGCAGCCTCTTCTTCTCGGAGATCTCCGACTTCGTCCCGTGTCGCCTCTGCTGGTTCCAGCGGATCGCGATGTACCCGCTCTTCGTGATCCTCCTCGTCGCCGCGCTGCGCCGCAGCACGCGTGAGGCGTTCCAGTACGCGATCGTCTTCCCGATCGTTGGCGCGGGCGTCTCGATCTACCACCTCTACATCGAGGCGAATCCCGACAAGGAGAGCGCCGGCTGCCGCCTCTCCGCCCCGGGCGGCTGCGCGGTGAAGTGGATCGACGAGTTCGGCTACATCACGATCCCGGCGCTGGCACTGACCGCGTACGCAGCGATCATCGCGCTGCTCGTGCTCGGCTGGTCGCGCCGCGGGGACCAGGCCTGATGCGCCGCCTCGCACTGCTCGTGCCCGTCCTTGCGCTGCTCGCCGTCGCGGGCTGCGGATCCTCGTCCGGCGGTGGGGGCGGCGGCACCGTTGCCGGCCCGCCCGGCAAGAAGCTCTTCGTCGAGAACGGCTGCGGGAGCTGCCACCAGCTGTCGGCCGCTGATGGGCAGGGCAGCTTCGGCCCGAACCTCGACGCGCTGAAGCCCAGCGCGGCGCAGGTCGAGGCCGCGCTGCGCCAGGGTCCCGGCGCGATGCCCTCCTTCGAGGGTCGCCTGAGCGACGCGGACATCGCAACGCTCGCCGACTACGTGCAGACCAGCGCCGGCGCCTGAGCGCTCGCGTCGCCCCGTGCGGCCGCCGCGCTGCGGTAGGTTGCGCGCCATGACCAGCTCTGGAGCAGGGCGCCTTGAGGGGCGCGTCGCCTTCGTCACCGGCAGCGCCGCCGGTATGGGACGCGCGATCGCCGTCCGGTTCGCGTCCGAGGGCGCGAAGATCGTCGGCTGCGACATCGACGCGGCGGGCGACGCCGAGACCATCGAGCTCGTGCGCGCTGCGGGCAGCGAGATGGTGAGTGTCGATCCGACCGACGTCGCCGATCGCGATCAGATCCGCGCCTGGGTCGACCACGGCCTCGCGACATTCGGGCGCGCGGACATCCTCGTCAACCACGCCGCCGGCGTGCGCTGGGGCTTCATCGAGGACACGACGCCCGAGGACTGGACGTTCACGATGCGCAACGAGATCGACTCGGTCTACCACGCCGCGCAGGCGCTCTGGCCGCACCTCAAGGAGTCGGGCCACGGCGCGATCATCAACTTCAGCTCGCAGGCCGGGCGCCGCGGCAGCAACCAGATGCCGATGACGGCGCACACTGCCGGCAAGGCGGCGGTCGCCGGGCTCACACGGCAGCTCGCTGCTGAGGGCGCACCCTTCGGGATCCGCGCCAACGCGATCGTCCCGGGTGTGATCGAGACGCCGTCGAGCGCGCCGATCATCGCGCTGGGCAAGGACGGGCCGCTCGCCGACATGCTGGCCCAGATTCCGCTCGGCCGTCACGGCACGGGCGAGGACATCGCGAGCGCTGCGCTCTTCCTCGCGAGCGACGATTCGTCCTTCATCACGGCGCACGAGCTCGTCGTCGACGGCGGCTCGCTCGCCGTCGTCTAGGGGCTCTCGACGGCGCTAGGTCGGGGGCGCGGCGAGCTCCCCGACCTCGCGCTGCGCATCGAAGCGGCGCTGGACGTCGGTGATCGAGAGCACGCCGAGCGCGTGCCCGTCCGCATCGACGACGGTCGCGCGCTGGACGCGCTGAAAGGCCGGGTCCTCGAGCAGCGTCGTCACCTCGGCCTCGCCGTCGAGCAGCAGATGGGGGTCGCGATCGGCGAGTGAGGCGATCAGCACCTCGTTGCGGCTCGCGGGCGCGAGGTTCGCGATCGCTCCGCTCGACAGCATCCCGACCACTCGCCCGTTCTCCAGGACCGGGAAGGCGGGGTGCGGCTCGCGCAGCATTACCCGCGCCGCCTCCGCGGCGGTCGCCGTCGCGGGCAGGCAGACGGCGGGCGTCGTCATGAGCTCGGCGGCGTGGATGCCGCTCATGCGGGCCTGCGCCTCAGCCCCGATGCGCTCCGACGTCGCGGCGGAGAGCAGGAACCACCCGACGAGCACGATCCACAGGCCGCCGAGCGAGCCCAGCGCCACAGCGGCGATACCGAGCCCCATCAGGGCGATGGCGAAGATGCGGCCGAGCGCGGCGGCGCGCATCGTGGCCTTGATCGGGTCGCCGCCGATACGCCAGAGGGCGGCGCGCAGTACGCGGCCCCCGTCGAGCGGCAGCGCCGGGAGGAGATTGAAGGCGAGGATGAGGATGCTCGTGACGGCCTCGTACTGCGCGAGCGCGCGCCCCGCCGAGCCGGAGGGGAGGGCGAGCGTGATACCGCTGAAGATCAGCGCGAGGACGAGGGTGACGGCGGGCCCGGCCGCGGCGTAGGCGAGTTCGTCGCCGGGCTTGCGCGCGTGGCCGCGCATGCGCGCGACCCCGCCGAGGAGCCAGAGGTCGATCTCCTCGACCTCGATGCCGCGGCGGCGCGCGACGATCGCATGGCCGTACTCATGCGCCACGATCCCCGCGAAGAGGAGCAGCGCACCGGCGAGCCCGAGGCCCCACGCCGCCTCGGGCGAGATGCCTGAGACCTGGTCGGGGAACCAGCCGATCGCGAGGATCCAGGTGACGAGGCCGAAGATGAAGAGCCACGCGGGCTGCACCCCGAAGGGGATCCCGGCGATGGTTCCGATGCGAATGCTGCGGCCGACCATGTCGCCGCCGGGCATACCCGCCCGCGGCGCCGGCGACGCACCGCCCCACAACGACGACGGCCCGCTGATGCGGGCCGTCGGAGAGCTCCTACGAAATGTGAGCTCTAGAGGACCGAGACGTTGACGGCCTTGCGACCGTTGCGGCCCGTCTCCGTGTCAAAGCTGACGCGCGCGCCGTCGACGAGACGGTTGCGGCGGCTAGCGTCGTTCGCCCAAGAATCGACGAACAGGTCCTTGTCAGAGCTATCGGGAGTGATAAAGCCGAAGCCCTTGAACCACTTGATGGTTCCAGTAGCCATATAGGTACATCCCTTCTGCGCGACACGTCTCGACGACGCCTCTCCCAAACACCTTCGGTCCGCGCACACGCTCCGTGCCTTGCTGAATGCTCGGCGTGTCCCCACAGAGTAGCGCTTTCGTTCGCACTACCAGAAACGTCTGTTGCATGCGCGCCGGTGAACGCGGTGATGTCAGACCGCGGGACCGGGCCGCGACCGTCTTTGCGATGAACGACCCAGATGAGACACGGCATGAATCAAGCGGGCGGCTGACGATCCGCGACGGACGGCTCACGTTCGTCCCCGAACGCGGCAGGTCACGCCGGAGCGGCTCGGCCGGTTCCCGACGTTCCAGAGCAGGCCGATCGTTCTCGACGCTCCGCGAGTGCAGTTCACGGACATCGTGGCGTGGGCCTTCACTGAGATGGAGCGAGCGGCGACGGCCCGTCAGTAAAACACGTACCGAAACCGCGTCCCGTTGCAGAATCGCCGCAGCTTGATGCCGAGCACCGAGCCGTGCGAGCGGTTCTCCGAGGAGGGGACATACTCGACATGGGCCATCCAGCCGGTCGGGAAGATGCCGCGCGTCAGGCTCGAGCGGTAGCGGCCGCGCCCGACCGCGGGCGGGTACTCGTCGCGGTCGTATCCCGGGCGCGTCGGGATGCCGATGAGCAGGCGGGCTCGGCGCGACTCCGTGCCGGACCGGTTGAGCGCCAGGATGCGCGGCCAGCCCTTGCGCAGCGCGCGCAGCGTGCCGTTCACGTGGAGCTTGTGGCGTGCTCGTATAGGTCGGTGAATCGGTTCGCGATCTGCTTCCAGGAGTAGTGGGAGCGGATCTGGGTGTGCGCGTTCTCTGAGCGTGCGCGTCGTGCGCCGGGGTCGTTGACGGCGTCGAT